>CAFBMU010000005.1_pt1 | contig 93925 bp, 97 predicted proteins | sample 7269081 | NCBI WGS metagenome assembly CAFBMU01 (sample SAMEA6814075, study PRJEB35770) | uncultured Actinomycetes bacterium | biome: Freshwater; feature: Freshwater reservoir; material: water | place: Czech Republic | collected 2017-05-23 | depth 30m m
ACTGTTATCCGACGACGTTCACAAGATGTGGAGTACTAATGAAGGTCATGGCCCAAATGGGCATGGTGATGAATCTCGATAAATGCATCGGATGTCATACATGTTCAGTAACGTGCAAGCAGGCGTGGACTAATCGCACCGGACTTGAGTACGCATGGTTTAACAACGTTGAAACCCGGCCAGGCCAGGGTTATCCACGTGGTTATGAGGATCAAGCCAAGGCCAAGGGTGGTTGGGTGCGCACTCCTCGAGGACGGCTTCGTTTAAAGGCAGGCAGTCGTGCTCGTCGCCTACTCTCAATCTTTTCAAATCCCCGCATGCTCAATATCAAGGATTACTACGAGCCTTGGACGTATGAGTATGACAATTTAATTACCGCACCCCTTGGTCAACAGACACCTGTTGCCCGCCCTAAATCACTCATTACCGGCAAGCCTATGAAAATCGAATGGTCGGCTAACTGGGATGATGATTTAGGTGGAGGACCTGAAAATATTGAAAAGGATCCAATTCTTAAGAAACTCGCAGAAGATGTAACAACTAAAGTGAAGTTAGCTTTCGAGCAGACTTTTATGTTCTACCTACCTCGTATCTGCGAACACTGCTTAAATCCTGCATGCGTTGCCGCATGTCCATCGGGTGCGATGTATAAGCGCGCAGAGGATGGAATCGTTCTTGTAGATCAACAGCAGTGTCGCGGTTGGCGCATGTGTGTTTCAGCCTGTCCATACAAGAAGGTCTATTTCAACCATAAGACTGGAAAAGCTGAAAAGTGCACGATGTGTTATCCACGTTTAGAGATTGGTCTTCCAACGGTCTGCTCTGAAACCTGCGTTGGTCGCCTGCGATATTTAGGTCTCTTTCTCTACGATGCTGATCGAGTAGCGGAGGCTGCAGCAACAGAGAATGAAAAAGATTTGTATCAAGCCCAACTAGATATTATGTTGGATCCACATGATCCAGCGGTTCTTGCCGCAGCTCGTGCCGAAGGAATTCCAGAGGATTGGTTAGTTGCAGCTCAAAACTCACCTGTCTATAAGTTGGCAAAGGTCTACAAGATTGCGCTGCCTCTTCACCCTGAATATCGCACAATGCCAATGGTTTGGTATGTACCTCCACTTTCACCAATTGTGGATGTGCTGACTGAAACTGGGCACGATGGTGAAGATGCCGGCAACTTGTTTGGTGCAATTAATGCACTCCGTATTCCACTTGCCTATCTAGCCGAACTATTTACTGCAGGGGACACTGAGTTGGTTGAATCCACACTTCGTAAGCTTTCAGCCATGCGCTCATATATGCGCGACATCAACTTAGGGCGCGAACCGCGACCTGAGATTCCTGAGGCCGTTGGAATGGATCAAGAATCCATCTATGAGATGTATCGATTACTTGCGATTGCAAAGTATGAAGATCGTTACGTGATCCCTGCAGCCCATGCTGAGCAAGCTAAGGATCTCGAGAACCTAGGAGCAGCTTCTGGTTGCTCTCTCGATGGCGTTGACCTTGGACCAAACTCCGGGCCTTTTGGCCAGGCATCTGGAAATCCAGTTCCCGTCACTATTGAGAACTTCCATATTATGAAAGATAGGCAGACAAAGTGAGCAAGGAGATCGCACGTGCAATTGCATCACAGTGCCTTGTCTATCCAGAACAGGCCTTTCTAGATCGCTACGATGAATTAGTAGAGCTGGCAAATAAATTAGAGCCAAAACTGCGCAATCCATTGCTTACCTTTCTAAAAACCGCTTCCGAGATGCCTCTTAATAAACTGCAAGAGCATTACGTTGAAATCTTTGACATGCGCAGAAAGTGTTCACTATTTCTGACTTCATGGACTCATGGAGATACACGTAACCGTGGAATGGCTTTGGTCTACTTCATTGAAATCTATAAGCGTTGTGGTCTCTTGCTTAGCCCCGAGGAGTTGCCAGATCATTTAGCGGTCGTACTCGAGTTTGCTGCATTGGAAAATCCACAAGAGGGAGATCTATTACTTGGCGAGCACCAAGCACCCATTCTTCTGATTAGAGATGCTTTGCATAAAAGCGGATCCATCTATGCAGGTGTATTAGATGCAGTTGTCGAGTCTTTGCCGGAAATGACGCCAGAGATTGAGGCGCGAGCTAAAGCTTTAGCAATCACTGGACCGCCAAAGGAGTTTGTTGGTTTAAGTGGCGCAGTCGCGGTGGCATTAGAGCCGTTTTCACCCCATAAAGATTTCTCATTAGAGGGAGTATCACGATGAGTTCTACAAATATTCTTCTATGGTCGGTACTTCCGTACATCGCCATCTCATCTTTTATAATCGGCTTAGTCTGGCGCTTTAAATACGACAAGTTCAACTGGACAACGCGTTCATCGCAAATCTACGAGGGTAAGTTATTGAGTATTGCAGGACCACTCTTTCACTTAGGTCTCTTCGCCGTAATCGGGGGTCATATCGTTGGTCTAATTGTTCCACAGACCCTCACCGACTCCCTGGGACTAAGCCACGAGGCGTATCACTTAGGCGCAGTAACAATGGGCGGTGCTGCCGGTATAGCTACCCTTCTTGGAATTACCCTTCTGATTTATCGCCGTCGAACAACTGCGATGGTCTTTGCACAAACAACTAAGAACGATAAGACGATGTATGTCTTTCTAGTTGCAACACTTTTGGCAGGAAGTGCAGCAACGCTATCTAGTGCTGGAGTTATAGGCGAAGAACATAACTACCGTGAAACCGTTGGTCCATGGGTTCGCTCAATTCTGACCCTTAGTCCAAATGGAGAGCTCATGATGGCTAGTCCTATTGCATTTAGGGTCCATGCAGTAATTGGAATGTCACTCTTCATCATCTGGCCCTTTACGCGCTTAGTGCACTCACTAAGTGCACCAGTTGGATATCTATTCCGTCCATCAATTGTCTATCGCACCCGCGATGGTCGCGGTGTTGCCGGAAACCGTAAAGCCCGTCCAGGGTGGGAGCGCATCAAGTATTAATTGGTAATAAAAAACCCGCGAACCGATATGGTCCGCGGGTTTTTTAGTAAGGAGATTAAATACGCTCTCCAGTAACTGAGCTAAACAAGTGCACTGCATTTGGATTTGCAGTAACTGCGACTGTCTCGCCCGGCTTTGGAGGATTCTTTGGATCCCAACGCACGATTATCTGTGCGCCTTCATCGCCTGCATTAGCAAATTTAACATTTGTATCGGCTGGCTTTCCATATACGAAGGCATCGGAGCCAAGCTCTTCAACAACTTCGACTAATACATGGAAGCCATCACTTGCTGGAGTAAAGCCCTCTGGTCGAACACCAACGGTAACTTCGTTACCAGCAGATGCTGGTACTGCGATTCCAAGATTTCCAAGCATTGCCTGGCCATTAACGATTGGGGCGTTGAGCAAGTTCATTGCAGGGGAGCCGATAAAGCCTGCAACGAAAGCGTTTGCTGGGTTATCGTAAAGATTACGTGGTGTGTCTACTTGCTGTAGTAGACCATCTTTGAGAACTGCAACGCGATCTCCCATAGTCATAGCTTCAACTTGGTCGTGTGTTACGTAAACAGTTGTGATTCCAAGGCGGCGCTGCAATGCAGCGATCTGTGTACGAGTTGCAACGCGCAACTTCGCATCAAGGTTTGATAGAGGCTCATCCATAAGGAAGACCTGTGGTTCGCGAACAATTGCGCGACCCATTGCAACGCGCTGGCGTTGTCCACCTGAAAGTGCTTTTGGCTTGCGCTCTAGGTATGGCTCAAGGTCTAGAAGCTTTGCCGCTTCAAGGACGCGACGCTCGCGCTCTTCTTTCGGTGTGCCCGCGATCTTTAATGCAAAGCCCATATTTTCAGCAACTGTCATATGTGGGTACAGGGCATATGACTGGAAGACCATTGCAATATCGCGATCTTTTGGTGCAACGTTTGTTACGTCACGATCACCGATCAAGATTCGACCAGTGTCGATCTCTTCTAATCCTGCCAACATGCGAAGTGATGTTGACTTTCCGCAGCCCGATGGGCCAACTAAAACCAAAAACTCCCCATCGTTGACAGTTAGATTCAACTTATCAACTGCAGGTGCTGTGGTGCCTGGGTAGATACGTGATGCGGCTTCGAAAACTACTGATGCCATGAGATTTCTCTCCTTCTCCGGGCAGGTACGTGCCCGACGATCCGTGGATGAAGGTGATGCCCCGGATGGGACATCTAGGCAAGGCTACGGCTAAAGGCCCAAGATTCAAAGATGGGCTCCTGTGGGGGTGCCGTATAGTTGGCCACACAATGGAATCCCACTCGGTAGGTGCGTTGTTTGCAGATCTGGCCGTAGTCGCAACTTTGATTTTAACTGCGGCCCTCTTTGTTGCCGCTGAAATCGCCCTCATCTCACTTCGAGATAGCCAGGTCCGCCAACTAGCTACACGCGGAAAACGCGGCGCTCGCGTTGCAAAGCTTGCCGAAAATCCCAACCGTTTCTTAGCCGCTGCCCAAGTCGGAGTTACCGTCTGTGGATTCTTATCGGCGGCCCTGGGAGCTGAAAAGCTTGGTGGCTATGTAATCCCTTGGCTGGAAGGCCGCGGATTTTCACATGGCGCAAGTACCACCCTTTCGATTATCGGCGTGACTCTAGTTATCGCATATTTTTCACTTGTCTTTGGTGAGCTAGTTCCTAAACGTCTTGCCCTATTTCGCTCTGAAGAGATTTCCCTTGCATCGGCTGGAATCATCGACATCCTTGCAAAGATTTTTCGTCCTGTGATTTGGTTACTGTCAAAGTCAACGGATTTTGTAGTCCGTGCATTTGGCGTAGATCCAACCGAGGCACGGAGCGCGATGAGTGAAGAGGAGCTCCTTGATTTAGTAGCAGGACACGCTGCATTAACTGCCGAAGAGCGCGACATAGTCGAAGAGGTATTTAATGCATCCGAGCGACAGGTGCATGAGGTTATGGTGCCGCGCACTGAAGTTGATTTTATGGATGCATCATTAACTGTTGGCAAAGCTATTGACTTAGCTGTCGATAAGGCCCATTCGCGATACCCCGTCGTTCGAGGATCTTCTGATGAAGTCGTTGGCTTTATACATGTTCGTGATTTGCTAGATGTTTCTCTTGCAAGCAAATCCACCAAAATCGTCGAACTCGTCCGTTCAATTATGTTTTTGCCTGGAACTAAAGGTGTCCTGCCTGCACTCACTGAGATGCGTGTACAGGGCCAACACTTAGCAATTGTCTTAGATGAGTACGGCGGCACCGACGGCATCATTACGTTAGAAGATTTAGTCGAGTGTCTGATCGGCGATATTCGAGATGAATATGATGATCATGAGGTTGAAGTTAATGTTCAAACGCGCACCGGTGATTTTGAGGTCGACGGCCTAATCTCGATTGAGGATTTAATTGAGCAGACCAGGCTAGAAATCCCCGATGGTCCATATGAAACAGCCAGTGGATTTGTCATGCATTATTTAGGTCGAATCCCACGAGAGTATGACGTCGTAAACTTAAATGGCCTACGAATTACCGTACTCTCCATGGAGGGCAAGCGCGCTGGCCAGCTATTGATCTCTCGGAGTGCATGATGTGTGAAAGAATCACGGCATGAGTATGAAGCGCGTCTTATCGGGGATTCAGCCCACTAGCGACTCCTTCCATCTCGGTAACTACTTAGGCGCCGTCAAGCAATGGGTAGCGCTGCAAGAGGGCCATGATGCTTTTTACGCCATCGTTGATTTACACGCGCTAACAATTGAGACCGAGCCGGCCTTGTTACGCAAACGCACCTTGGCATCGGCGGCGCAGTTAATCGCACTCGGAATCTCACCAGATAGATCAACACTCTTTGTACAGTCACAAGTGCCACAACACAATCAACTGGGTTGGTTGATGGAGTGCATGGCAGGCTTCGGTGAAGCCAATCGAATGACGCAGTTCAAAGATAAGTCATCAAAGAGTGGCGCCGACAGTGCCCGCGTTGGTTTATTTACTTATCCAATGTTGCAAGCTGCCGATATCTTGCTGTATCAAGCCGATTTGGTTCCGGTCGGAGAAGATCAGCGCCAACACATCGAACTGACTCGGGATTTAGCTGGACGTTTTAATACGCGATACGGCCAAACTTTCAAAGTTCCAGATGGCTATATTTTAAAGACTGCCGCAAAGATAAACGACCTTCAAGAGCCAACGGCCAAGATGAGTAAATCTTCCGGTTCAGCCGCTGGTGTCATTGAGATTATGGATGCACCTGAAGTCAATGCTAAAAAAATTAAGAGTTCAATGACCGATGCCGGTAGCGAGGTCCGCTTCGATGAAAAAGACAAGCCAGGCATTGCCAATCTTTTAACTATCCATAGTGCACTCTCCGGTACACCTATCGCCACCCTTGAAGGCGAGTTTGCGGGCAAGGGTTATGGAGATTTCAAATCGGCTGTAGCTGAGGTCGTTGTTGAGTATTTACGCCCAATTCGTGCAAAGGCCCTCGAGTTACTAGAGGATGAAAAACACCTGATCGATCTTCTGCACGAAGGTGCAGCAAAGGCCCGCTCGGTAGCAAGTGGAACCCTTGAAAACGCCTATCGAAACCTCGGCACGGTCGCGTAGTACTATCAACACCAGGTTGAGAGTTATCCAAAACGTTACATCGGCAACATCAAAACACTGCCCCGCGTGTTGAGTTTCTATAGGCCTAAAGACTAGGCTCACAGTACACATCAACCTTCTATGACACCCATGTGGGCCGCATAGAAGACCCCTTGGAGGAAAATTGAAGAAGATATTTCGTCTTGTAGCAGTTGCAGCGGCAACAACACTTGCAGTTACTGCACTTGTTGCCCCATCAGCAACAGCAGCAACAAAGGTAAAAGTAGGCCTTGCATATGACATCGGCGGACGTGGCGATAAGTCATTCAACGATTCTGCAGCAGCTGGTCTTGATGCAGCAAAGAAGAAGTTTGGCGTAACCGCTAAAGAGGTAACCGTCACTACTGGTTCAGATTCAGAGCGCGAAGGCAAGCTTCGTTTGCTTGCAGCAGCTGGATATAACCCAATCATCGCAGTTGGCTATCTCTATGCAACACCTCTTAAGGCAGTTGCTATGGACTACCCAAATGTTCAATTTGGAATTATCGATGATGCATCCGTTGATCTACTCAACGTAGCAAGCCTCGTATTCGCCGAAGAGCAGGGTTCATACCTGGCTGGCGTTGCAGCAGCTCTTGCATCAAAGTCAGGAAAGATCGGTTATATCGGTGGAGTACGAATCTCATTGCTCCAGAAGTTTGAAGCTGGCTTCGTTGCCGGCGTTAAGGCAACAAACAAGAAGGCAACAGTTGATGCTAAGTATGTAACTGAGTTCCCTGATTTCTCTGGTTTCAATGACCCAGCTAAAGCTAAGGTGATTGCAAAGGGAATGATCGATAAGGGCGTCGATGTTATCTACTCAGCTGCAGGTGGATCAGGTGCGGGTAACTTCGCAGCTGCAACCGATGCTGCAAAGGCTGGTAAGAAGGTTTGGACTATCGGAGTTGACTCTGATCAGTACCTAACAGCTTCAGCTGCCGAGAAGAAGAACATGCTTACATCAATGATCAAGCGCGTTGACCGTGCTGTCTATGACGTAATTGCAACTTCTGTTGCAGGTTCATCGGTTAACGATGTTCTAGATGCCAAGGCTGGTATCTACGGTCGTCACTATGATCTAGCACTTGATGGTGTTGGTGTCTCGTACTCAGGTGGATACATCACTAAGTACAAGGCCCAGATCGACAAGGCTGCAGCAGCAATCAAGTCAGGCAAGATCAAGGTTCCAACAAAGCCTTAACTCTCTATATGAGATAAGGGTTACAGGTAGTGGCGTTTGGCCCAGCAATGGAGTTAAATCTCCTTGTTGGGCCACACGCTTTTTAATATCGGTTAAAGTATTCAAAGGAGAGTAAATAAGTGTCAGTAGCTGTTGAACTGCGACACATCTCCAAGCGCTTCCCAGGGGTCATCGCCAATAAAGATGTCTCTATGAGCGTAGAAACAGGTACGGTGCACGCCCTCGTTGGCGAGAATGGCGCCGGCAAATCCACAGTTATGAAGATTCTCTATGGCATGCAACGCCCGGATAGTGGCGAGATTTTAGTCAATGGCAAAGCCGTTCACTTTAAAAATCCAAATGATGCCATCGATGCAAGCATCGGAATGGTGCACCAACACTTTATGTTGGCCGATAACTTCACCGTTCTTGAAAATATTATTTTAGGTTCAGAGCCGAAAAAAGGAGTAACAATTGACTTTGCCACAGCGCGCGCAAAGGTAGTTGAGATGGCCGCCCAGTATGGACTTGAGATAGATCCAGATGTTCTAGTTGAAGAGCTTGGCGTTGGCCAACGACAGCGCGTTGAGATCCTCAAAGTTCTCTATCGTGGCGCACGAATTCTTATCTTTGATGAGCCAACCGCAGTGCTGGTCCCACAAGAAGTTGATGATTTATTTACCGCTCTGGAAGGTCTACGGGCCGAAGGAATGGCAATTATCTTTATTTCACATAAGTTAGACGAGGTGTTGCGTGTTGCAAATGACGTGACTGTTGTTCGACAAGGCTCAACTGTCGCGGAAGTTAAATCCAAAGATGTCACAGCGCGCCAGTTAGCAGAACTTATGGTTGGTAGCGAACTTCCGCAGCCAACAACGCATGGAGATACACGCAGAAAAGAGATTACTCTTGCATTGAAAGATGTCTCGATTTCAAATAAAGGTGCCCGCGACTTAATTTCGCACATCTCATTTGAGTTGCATGCTGGAGAAGTCGTTGGAATCGCAGGCGTTGAGGGTAATGGCCAGGCCGAACTCGTTGATGCAATCATGGGTCTTCGCGATTACACAGGAGCCATTGAGTTCGCAGGTGGAAATATCGACAAGTTGAGCGTGGCACATCGTAGAGATTTAGGAATTGGTTTGATTCCAGAGGATCGTCAGCGCCAGGCGATGATGATGGAGTCACCGTTGTGGGAGAACCGAGTTTTGGGCCACCAGCGCGGCAAGCCAGTGATGCGTGGATTTATCTTAGATAAAAAAGCAACGATCGCCGATACTAAAGTAATAATGGAAGAGTTCGACGTACGCGCCCCAGGCCCACAGACTTTAGCTGCTGCACTCTCTGGAGGAAATCAACAAAAATTTATCGTTGGTCGCGAAATGAGTAAGGCGCCCGCATTGCTCGTAGCCTCTCACCCAACCCGAGGTGTCGATGTTGGCGCCCAAGGTGCGATTTGGGAAGAGCTGCGCAGGGCGCGAGAAAAGGGAATGGCTATCGTGTTAATTTCAGCCGATCTTGAAGAGCTTATTGGAATGTCGGATCGGTTGCTCGTGATGTTGCGTGGAGTAGTAACTGCCGAGCTTGATCCAGCAAAGACGACGCCGGAACAACTCGGTTCAGCGATGACAGGTGCAGCATGAAGGGCTTTAAACTCTCAACTTTTCTGCTCGCACTTGCGGCGCCAGTTGCCGCGGCAGTAGTTTCGATTGTTATCTCATCCATTGCAGTCCTTGCATCCCATAAATCACCAGTAGATGTCTATAAATCAATGTGGCAGTTTGGAACTACTTCTGCCTCATTAATGCAGATGATAAATACTGCTACTCCGTATTACATAGCTGCCGTTGCAATTGCAATCACCTTTCGCGCAGGTCTATTTAATATCGGCGTCGAAGGCCAACTCCGCTTAGGTGCGATTTTCGGTGCTTACTTTGGAGCAATGTTTGTACTTCCGCCCGTAATTCACGTTCTTATAATTATGGTAATTGCGATGACGATTGGTGGCTTGTGGGCCTCTATCGCTGGCTACTTAAAGGTTAAGCGCGGAGTAAGTGAAGTTATCTCAACTATTATGTTGAACTCTCTAGCTGGTGGATTATCGTCCTATCTGCTTGCAAATTACTTCGTCGACCGGACGACCAACTCAAATAACATGTCGACTAAAACACTTCCAGCCTCTGGCCATATTCCGGACCTTATGCCTTTGCTTAACAAAGTGGGTATAAAGGACCAGCCTGGTGGCGGTGTGTATGGAATGTTTATCTTTGCCATAGCCCTTGGTATAGCTTTTTGGTTTGTAATAAACCGCACGCGTTTTGGATTTGAACTTCGGGCATCTGGCTCTAACCCCATTGCAGCACGTGTAAGTGGAGTTAACTCAAGGCGGATGACTTTTGTGGCACTTGCAGTATCCGGTGCCGTGGCTGGCCTTGCTGGCCTACCTGCAGTTTTAGGCGATACATATGCATTTAATATGGGATTTCGAACGGGAATCGGTTTCTCTGCAATCGCCGTTGCGCTCCTTGGCAGAAACAATCCAGTGGGTATGGCGATAAGTTCTCTGCTTTTTGGTTTTCTAGAGGTAAGTTCGCGATCTCTCGAACTTATCGATATCGCACCTGAAACCTACGTCATCATGCAGGGTTCAATTCTCTTGTCATCGGTTATCGCTTACGAAGTTGTCCGCAGATACAAGATAACGCTGCAAAGCAAAGAGCTTGCAAAGGCGGTCCAAGCATGAAAAACAAACCACTCAAGACGCTTCAATACGCAACCTTGCTTATCTTTGTACTTTCAATTGTTCGCCTAATTACAGGCGCCTCGGATTTAACCTCGGTAGGTACGGCTTCAGCAGCCCTCCTCTTATCTGTACCAATTGCACTTGCTGGACTAGGTGGTCTATTTTCCGAACGCTCAGGCGTGGTCAACATCGGCCTTGAAGGAATGATGATTATGGGCGCGTGGGCCGGTGGAATGATCGGTACAAAGCATGGTCCATGGATTGGCCTCATAGCGGCGATCATTTTCGGTGCTACGGGTGCACTTTTGCATGCGATTGCAACGATCACCTTTGGTGTAGACCACGTTGTATCAGGAGTTGCAATAAATATTATCGCCGCCGGTTTAGTTCGTTACTTATCGACGATTCTTTATAAGAGTGGGGCATGGCTTGGCCCTTCACAATCACCTGATGTTAATTCGATTGGAACTAATGGACTACCTGTCTTATCGGGTGGAACCTATTTTGGGTGGAAGAGCCCAGATCTATTGAATTTGCTCGCTGAAAAACACTGGTTTTTCATCTCCGATATCGCCGCTGTTTTACGTGGCGTCACTGGGGATCTCTCGTATGTAACGATGATCGCCATTGTCTTTGTCCCGCTCTCGGTATTTATTCTTTGGAAGACCGCCTTTGGTCTTCGTCTTCGAAGCGCAGGAGAAGCACCTATTGCCGCTGAATCACTTGGTGTCAATGTCTATGCCATGAAATATGCAGGAGTATTAATCTCAGGAGGACTTGCTGGCCTTGGTGGTGGTTTCTTAGCAATCGTTGCAGCAAACCATTATCAAGAGAACCAAGTCGCAGGTCGTGGATACATCGGCCTTGCCGCACTTCTCTTTGGCAATTATCGCCCAGGAGGAATTTTGATGGGTGCCGGCTTATTTGGTTTTGCCGATGCACTCCAGCTTCGTGACTCAGCCTCGATCCACGCCTTAATTCTATTAATTGTTTTGATTTTAGTTGTTCTTATTATCCGTGATTTCCGAAAGGGTAAAATCCTTAAAGCGGTGCTGACTCTGGCATTTGCTGGATTATCACTCTGGTATTTCTTGGCAGTTGATGAACTACCGGGTCAGTTAGTAACTATGACTCCATACATAACCACAATTCTTGTTATGTCACTTGCATCCCAGCGATTGCGGATGCCTGCCGCCGATGGAATTCCATATCGTCGCGGTGGAATGCGATGAGTGAGATTAACTGGGAGCAGCTCCACAGCGCCGCAGTAGTGGCAATGAAAACCGCATATGCCCCATACTCAAAGTTTCCAGTCGGTGTTGCTGCATTAGTTGACGATGGTCGCATTGTTTCTGGTTGCAACGTTGAAAATGCAAGTTATGGACTTGGCCTATGTGCAGAATGCGGATTAGTTTCCAACCTCATTGCAACAGGTGGTGGACGCCTTATTGCTATCTCGTGTGTCGATGGACAGGGAAACTCGTTGGCACCATGTGGGCGCTGCCGCCAACTTCTCTTTGAGCATGGCGGATCCAACGCGCTCTTAATGACCGATGAGGGCCCACAGACGATGGCAGCGATGTTGCCTTGGGCCTTTGGTCCAGATGATTTAGACCGTAATGAGCGTTAAATGTCGCAGGTAGAGGCCTTTTCAGCCGCTGAAGTTATTGCAGCAAAGCGTGATCATCACTCATTAACCGATCTGCAGATCGATTGGGTTATCGATGCTTATACCCGCGGTGTAGTTGCTGATGAACAAATGTCTGCATTACTGATGGCAATTTTGCTCAACGGAATGGAATCACGCGAAATTTCACGGTGGACAGATGCCATGATCAATAGCGGCGAACGAATGAACTGGGCTGCATTGTCACGACCAACCGTTGATAAACATTCAACTGGGGGAGTCGGCGACAAAATTACTTTGCCGCTGGCGCCCCTTGTAGCCGCATGTGGCGCAGCTGTTCCTCAATTATCGGGCCGCGGACTTGGACATACCGGTGGAACGCTAGATAAATTGGAGTCAATTCCAGGTTGGCGTGCATCACTGTCAAATGAGGAGATGCTTAAGGTTTTGCAAGATTGCGGCGCAGTGATTTGCGCAGCCGGCGCTGGCTTAGCCCCAGCAGATAAAAAGTTGTATGCATTGCGCGATGTAACAGCAACAGTTGAAGCTATCCCGTTGATTGCCTCATCAATCATGAGCAAGAAAATCGCCGAAGGAACTAGTGCATTAGTTCTAGATGTTAAAACCGGTGCTGGTGCTTTTATGAGTGATCCAGAAAAAGCTAAAGAGTTAGCGCATGTCATGGTGGGCCTTGGTAAACGTGCTGGGGTTAAAACAGTTGCACTAGTAACTGCCATGGATATTCCACTTGGATTAACTGCAGGTAATGCTCTTGAAGTGCGCGAATCAGTAGAGGTCCTTGCAGGTGGTGGACCATCAGATATTGTTGATTTAACTGTTCTACTTGCCCGTGAAATGTTAGAAATTGTTGGCATCACCAATATTGATCCAGCTGATGCGCTAAAAAATGGCAAAGCAATGGATGTGTGGCGCCGAATGATTAGCGCACAAGATGGTGATCCCGATGCAAAGCTTCCAGTTGCAAAGGAGAATTTAACTATTACCGCAGAATCCTCTGGAACGCTTTTGAGTATGGATGCGATGAAAGTTGGCCTAGCTGCGTGGCGTTTAGGTGCTGGACGATCGCGCCAGGGCGAGGCTGTACAGGCTGGTGCTGGCATTGAAATTCACGCCAAACCAGGGGATACCGTCAAGCAGGGAGCGCCTCTATTTACTTTGCATACCGATACACCTGCAGCTTTTGCCCGTGCCCAAGAATCACTTAACGACTCTGTAGTCATTGGTGATTTAGCAAAGAATGGGAAAATAGATAGATTGCCACTTGTAGTTGAACGAATTACTGATTGAGAGCATTGAAGTGAGCCTTACACATAAGCCAACTGCCGCACAGATCAAGCGCGTACCAAAAGTGCTTCTGCACGATCACTTAGATGGCGGATTGCGCCCACAGACGATCATTGATATCGCTGCCGAGATTGGCTATACGTTATTGCCTACTCATGATGCCGACGAACTAGCAACATGGTTTCGCGAATCCTGTGATTCAGGTTCATTGGTTAGATACCTAGAGACTTTTTCTCACACTATCGCCGTCATGCAACGTCGCGAAGATATTATCCGCGTTGCTCGCGAGTGCGCACTCGATCTTGCGCGCGATGGTGTTGTCTATGCTGAAGTCCGCGGCGCCCCCGAACTATTTACTGAAAAAGGCCTCACGATGGCCGATGTAGTAGAGGCAACTCTTGAAGGTTATAAGCAGGGAATGGCAGAGGCGAAGGCTGAAGGCCATGAGATTGCCGTGTACTCACTTCTCTGTGGAATGCGACAGAACAAGCGTTCACAAGAAGTTGCCGAGCTCGTAGTTAAGTATCGCCATAAAGGTGTTGTCGGTTTTGATATTGCAGGCCCTGAAGATGGTTTTCCACCCAGTGATCAAAAGGAGACCTTTGATTACCTGCGCAAGGAAGATGCGCACTTTACGATTCACGCAGGTGAGGCCTATGGTCTGCCATCGATTTGGGAGGCGATTCAGTTATGTGGAGCAGAACGTCTGGGACATGGCGTGCGTATTATCGATGACATTGACTTCTCCGGGCCAGAGCCGGTTTTGGGTCAGCTTGCATCCTATGTTCGAGATCGCCGAATTCCACTTGAGCTCTGCCCGACATCTAACCTTCAAACAGGAGCGGCTAAAAGCTATGCCGAGCACCCTATTGGAGTCTTAGCAAAGCTGCGTTTTCGCGTAACCCTTAATACCGACAACCGACTTATGAGTCAGACATCAATGTCATTTGAAATGAGCGAGGCGGTCAAGGCCTTTGGTTGGGACTTCACAGAGCTTCAACGCGTAACAATTAATGCAATGAAGAGCGCATTTATTCCTTATCCTGATCGCCTTAAAATTATTGAAGGAACGATTAAGCCCGGGTATCAGAAAATATCAGCGGAGTAATGCTCGATTTTAATGATCCGGCATTTATTGCAGATCCATATGCCGGATTACAAGAGTTACGCAGCTTCGGCAAGCCAGTCTGGCATGAGGGCTTAGGAATCTTTTTAGCCGCTTGCCATGGTGATGCCAACGATGTCTTTCGCAACAAATCACTGGGACGAATCTTTATCGATAAGAAACCAGAATTTGAATGGGAGACTTTCAATTGGCTTCACTCAGATTCTATTTTAGATAGCGAGCCACCAAAACATACGCGTCTACGGGCCTTGGTCGCTAAAGCCTTTAACCGAAATAAGATTGAGGGGATGCGACCTGCAATCGAGCGAATCACCTCTGAACTTCTAGATGCAATCGATGTGAAAGTTAAGTCCGGGGAAAACTTCGACCTGATCGCAGATTATGCAGAACCTCTCCCAGTTAGAATCATCGCTGACCTATTGGGGTTTCCAGAGTCTGAAGAGCATCTGCTGCGCCCGTGGTCACAAGCGATTGTGAAAATGTATGAAGTAAATCCATCTCTTGCGTATCAAAGTGAAGCGAAGGCTGCTGCAGGTGAGTTCGCAGATTATGTGCGGGCTTTGGCGGAGGAACGGAAAAAGAACCCAGGTAGTGACTTAATTTCTGATTTAGCAATGGTCGAAGAAAATGGCGAGAAGCTCAATATGCACGAACTTGTCGCCACCGCTGTTCTGCTCCTTAATGCCGGGCATGAGGCAAGTGTGAATGCCTTTGGAAATGGGATGGTTGAAGTTTTGCGTCGCCCAGATCAAAGCGCGCTTCTTCGAAATGATCCACGAGGTCTCACGGAAACGGCGCTAGAGGAGTTCATGCGATTTGATGCCCCACTGCAGTTATTTGAGCGTACAGCTACGAAAGATACCGAGCTCGGGGGTGTCGCAATCTCAGAGGGTCAAAAGATTGCTTCACTCATTGGTGCCGCCAATAGAGATAGCTCGGTTTTTGAGAATGCCGATGAGATGGATCTGACTCGAGATCCAAATCCGCATATCGGCTTTGGCGCCGGAATTCATTTTTGTTTAGGTGCACCGCTTGCCCGCTTAGAAATGGGTGTCTCGCTACCTGCCCTCTGGGAAAAATATCCACATATGTCACTCGCAAACGAGCCAGTGCGCCGCCCAACTTTTGTCCTACGTGGTTATGAGAGTGTAGAGATTTCTGTTTGAGTTGGATAAGAGGATTGAGCGCCTTTTTTTGTAACACTCAGGGATGCAACTGTGATTCCAAGTGCGACCGCTTCGATTGGTTTCATTCCAGAGGCTAAGCCATATGCAAATGTTCCAACAAAGGCATCTCCAGCACCAGTCGTATCAACTGCAGTGACAATTGGCGCCGATACTCGATTGATGGAACCGTCGGCATTGATTAAAACAGCACCGAGAGCGCCAAGAGTAACTACTGAATTCTTGCCGGGCCTAAAAGTCTTTAGAATTTCATCGCTAGTTGGAAGCTCCCCATGAATGGCAGCGAACTCAGTTTCATTGGGAATAATCCAGTCGCATAGTTCCAGTAAATCCTGGGAAAGCAGTTGATACGGTGCCGGGTTTAAAATAGTTATGCAGCCGCGAGCTTTAGCGGCGATGAAGGCTGCAAGCGTGACTTCTTGTTTGATTTCACATTGGGCGATTACAACAGAGAGATTCTCAATGCTATTGATTGCAACCACTGCTCTTGAGCTCTCAATTTCATGATTGGCTCCAGGGATAATAATGATTCTATTCTCGCCCGCTCCATCTACCCAGATGTGGGCTACGCCAGTTGCAGATTCCGATCGCTCCACAGACTGAGAATGAATACCTAACGTTGAGAAATTTTGAGCAATTGAATCACCAAATAGATCTCGACCTAAAGCGCCAATGAAGTGAACTTCGGCGCCGCAATGGGCGGCGATAACAGCCTGGTTGGCCCCTTTTCCACCAAATCCAGTGGTAAAGAGATCGCCGATGAGAGTCTGTCCAGGCCCTGGTAAAACGGCCGCATAAGCCGTTAAATCCATCATGGCACTTCCAACGACTGCGACAACTGCTTTACTCATAGCGCTAGGCTACCCGTTATGAATAAAACTTCAATGATTCTCGATGTCGATACAGGTGTCGATGATGCCTTTGCAGTTCTCTTTGCCGCCCTACATCCTGATATTAACCTCTTGGGTATTACCTGCGTTGATGGCAACACTAATGTTGATCAAGTCGTTGCAAATACATTGAAAGTTTTAGATGCAGCAGGTGCCGGAGATATTCCAGTAGCTCGAGGAGCTGTACGACCATTGCTAGGCGTTTCTCAGTATGCCGAGTATGTACATGGCGCCGATGGAATGGGTGATCTTGGAATTGCACCTTCGACTAGAAAAGTTGACCCTCGTTCAGCCGTTGAATTACTTCGCGATCTAATTGAAGGTTCTAAAGATCCAGTGACTTTAGTCCCCGTTGCACCGCTTACAAACATAGCGCTCTTTTTGCGTGCATTTCCTGAGAGCGCCAAAAAGATTCACCGAATTGTATTGATGGGTGGCTCGGCATCGGCAGGTAATGCAACGGCTGCAGCAGAATTTAATGTTTGGCATGATCCTGAGGCGGCAGCGATTGTCTTTCAAAGCGGAGTTCCGATAACAATGTATGGACTTGATGTCTTTATGCGCCCTGGCATTACCAGCGAAGAGGCGATTGTCTTAAAAAACTCTACGGCACCCGCTGCGCAGTTTGCCGGCTCCCTCATTGAGGCATTCATCGAACGTTTGCATATCTCCCCAATCACGTTGGGTGATTTCGGTGCTGTCGCAGCGGCGATTCACCCTGAACTATTTACTACCGAAATGTTCGATGTCGTTGTGGATACATCATCTGGCCCAGCACGAGGTCAAACTATCTGCGATCGTCGCGATGCATTTCTTAAAGATCTAGAACCTCTAGGCCTAGAAGATTCGGCGAAAGTGCGAGTTGTGATGGATCTAGATGTTGAAGGCGTGCGCCAGTTATGGCTTAAAACCATTGAAAAGGGCCGCTTTTAAAGCCCTATTGGATGCCAGACAGTCTTGTTTTCTAAGAATGCCAAAATGCGACCAGGATCGGCGGATTTAAAACTGTAGATTCGCTTGAGATTTTCAGCCCCTGCAATGCGAACTGCGCCATGTGATTTAGCGGCAAGGCCTGAAATATCAAAGCCATCGATATCCATATGAGATGCCATCCATGGCGCAATCTCATCTTTTTTGCCCGTCAATATATTAATAACACCGGCAGGTACATCACTTGTGGCAATTACTTCTGCAAAACTCATTGCAGAAAGTGGGGCCTTAGTACTTGCTAAAACAATCACAGTATTACCGCCAACAATAATTGGTGCTATCGCATCTATAAGCCCAAGCAATGACGGAGACTCAGGTGCAATCGCAGCAATGACGCCCATGCTCTCTGGCACGGTGAAGTTGTAGTAAGGACCAGCGACAGGATTGAGTGCACCTGATAGTGATGAGAGCTTATCGCTCCAACCCGCATACCAAACAAGACGATCTACCGAATCTGTTACTTCCTTTTCAGCCTTTACCTTTGTCACACCCGTTACCGTGATGATCTCATCTACAAACTGTGCACGACGTCCCTCTAGCATTTCAGCGATGCGATAGAGAATCTGGCCCTTGTTATATGCCGAAGCCTTATTCCAACCAGATTGTGCCGCTCGTGCTGCAACAACTGCATCCTTCAAATCTTTTCGAGATGCCAAGCACGGGTTTGCTATGAAGGTTCCCTTTGCATTTTTAATCTCATAGGTACGGCCAGATTCAGTTCGTGGAAATGCACCATTAATAAATAGTTTGTATGTCTTCTTGACATCGATACGGTTACTCATGGCCGACCCCCTTCAAATATGCACTTAAGCCATGTCGTCCACCTTCGCGACCCCAGCCAGACTCTTTGTAGCCACCAAAAGGTGATGTTGGATCAAATTTGTTAAATGTATTTGCCCAGATAACTCCTGCGCGAAGTTGCTGGCTCGCCCATAAAATACGCGAGCCTTTCTCGCTCCAGATTCCGGCAGAGAGACCAAAAGGCGTGTTATTAGCCTTATCTATGGCCTCTTGAGGAGTTCTAAAGGTAAGGACTGAGAGAACTGGCCCAAAGATCTCTTCGCGCGCGATGCGGTGAGATTGTGTGACGCCAGTAAAGATTGTTGGGGGAAACCAGAAACCCTTTTTCGGTAAATCACATGGCGCGCTCCACCGTTCGGCGCCTTCAGAATCACCAGTTGCCGAAAGTTCACGGATCTTTAGGAGCTGCTCTTTGCTATTGATGGCGCCTAAATCAGTGTTTTTATCCATCGGATCACCAACACGAATCTGAGCCATACGCTTTTTAAGTTTTTCTAGAACTTCATCGGCAACGCTCTCTTGCAGGATTAGTCGGGAGCCGGCACAACAGACATGGCCTTGATTAAAGAAGATTCCATTGACGATTCCTTCAATCGCCTCGTCAATTGCAGCATCCTCAAAGATGATGTTGGCAGCTTTGCCGCCGAGTTCGAGCGTTACGCTCTTTTGTGTCGGCGCAACAGCACGGGCGATTATCTTGCCCACTTCAGTAGATCCCGTAAATGCAATCTTGTCGATGCCAGGGTGATTAACAATTAATGCACCCGTTGACCCATCACCAGTAACGATATTTACCACACCCGCAGGGAGCTCGGCCTGTTGGCAGACTTCAGCAAATAGAAGCGCGGTAAGAGATGTACTTTCGGCAGGCTTGAGAACAACTGTGTTGCCTGCGGCAAGAGCAGGTGCAACCTTCCATGCCAGCATCAATAATGGAAAGTTCCAGGGAATAATCTGACCTGCAACACCATGTGGCTTAGTTGAAGTTCCAAGACCTGCGAACTCTAATTTATCGGCCCAGCCTGCGTGATAGAAAAAATGCGCCGCAGCTAATGGAACGTCGACGTCGCGTGATTCACGGATTGGCTTTCCATTATCTAAAGTTTCAAGGACAGCAAACTCGCGCGCACGCTCTTGCATAATGCGGGCGATGCGAAATAAGTACTTCCCGCGCTCTTTACCGCTCATTTTCGACCACGTTGTTGTGTAAGCCTTACGTGCAGCTTTTACTGCCGCATCAACATCGGCCTTACCGGCCAGAGCGATCTGACTTAAAACCTCTTCAGTAGCTGGGTTTATGGTTGGGAAGTGCTTGCTACCTGCGACGAATTTGCCGCCGATGAAGTGGCCATATTTAGGTTTAATAGAGACAACGGAGCGCGATTCGGGTGCTGGTGCGTATTCAAAGCTCACTTGGGTCTCCATTAATCGATCGTTACGTAGGCAGGGCTAGCGTAGTAGCCATCATCCATTTTCATGCGTTGCATTAATAAATCATTGAGTAAGGCGCTGGCACCGATTCGAAAGAGGGACGGCGTGAGCCATTCTGGGCCAGCGGTCTCATTAACTAGAACTAACTGCTTTATTGCATCTTTGGTATTTCTGATTCCACCTGCCGGTTTAACACCGATCCGTGTCTGTGTCATTTGGTAGAAATCACGCACCGCTTCAAGCATTACTAGGACCACTGGCGGCGTCGCAGCAGGGGCAATCTTGCCCGTTGAAGTCTTAATAAAATCGGCGCCTGCGGCCATGGCCAGAAAGGAGGCCTTTCGCACATTGTCATATGTTGTTAGCTCGCCGGTTTCAAAGATAACTTTTAGGTGGGCCTTGGTTCCACATAGCTCTCGAATCTGCACAATCTCGTTGAAGACATCAATGTAATTGCCGCTTAAAAAAGCTCCACGATCAATGACCATATCAATCTCAGATGCTCCGGCATCGAGGGCATCTTGTGTATCTTGAATTTTCACTGGCATAGATGCACGACCAGATGGAAAGGCCGTTGAAACTGCAGCTAGGCCCACATGGGCTCCACCGACTAAATCTAAGTGCTTGCGCGCAACTGCAACCATGTCGTTATAGACACAGACTGCACCAACGCTTGGCACTGATGAGTTAGTTGGATCTGGACGAACGGCCTTAGTGCAGAGCGCCTGAACTTTCCCCGGTGTATCGGCACCTTCCAGGGTTGTTAAATCCACCATAGAAATTGCGGTATCTATCGCCCACCGCTTTGAACTGGTTTTAATACTTCGCGTTGCCAGCATTGCAGCGCGTGCATCTGCGCCGACTTGATCTACGCCAGAGAGAGCTCCGAGATACTTCCTGAGGGAGGAGTCAGAGCCATCAACCAAGCCGTAAAAACTCACGATAGTAGTTCCTTCAATGGTGCTCGTAATTGGTCGAGAATGATTTGTGCGTGCGCCGAATCTTTTTCAATAACCTCAATGTAACACTTCATCTTTGCTTCGGTCCCGCTTGGTCGAATAATGATTCGAATTGTGCCATCGAGCCAGATGCGCAAACCATCGGTAGGTGGCAAACCATCGGCAGGGGTAGATAAATCATCGATAGATGTAACGACATGACCTGCAATCTCAACTGGTTGATTCTTCCTCAGCCGGCCCATGATCTGGTGAACTTGAGATACATCGGTTAATCGGATTGAAATCTGCTCAGTTGCATGAAAACCGTGACGGGCCCAAATCTCATCAAGTAAATTCAATAGAGTTTTATTTTCAACTGCCAGATCGGTAGCGATTTGAGCCAGTTTAATTGCGGCAGAGATTCCATCTTTATCATTGACTGTGATTGCATCAACTGCATAACCAATTGCCTCTTCATATCCAAAGGTAAGTCCATCAATCTTTGCCAGCCACTTAAATCCAGTGAGCGTTTGCTTAAACTCTAAATTGTAATGGGCGGCAATCTTGCTCAGAATCGTAGATGAGACAATTGAATTTGCGAGAATTCCTTTACTTGAGTTACGGGCGATTATTTCGCCGAAAATAGCGCCTAACTCGTCACCGCGTAACATTCGCCATCCAGTTGCACTATCTTTAACGGCAGCTGCACACCTATCGGCATCGGGATCATTTGCGATAACTAAATCTGCATCAAATGCCCGCGCAGTCTCAAGCGCCAAATCGATAGCCCCAGGCTCTTCAGGATTAGGAAATGCAACGGTCGGAAAATCAGGATCGGGCTGTGTCTGAGAATCGACCAAAATTGGCGAGGTAAAACCCGCGGCATGAAAGACGCGCAGGAGAGTCTCAGTGCCAACTCCATGCATCGCTGTATAGACGATCTTTAAACTACCTGGCCGTTTAGCAATCGCGGCCGTAGTTTTTACATATTTATTAATAATCTCTTCATGAACAATGCTCCAGTTCTGACCACGAGGGTAGTTTGCAAGTTGAGTTATCGCCTCAATATGTGCGGCAATTGATTCATCGGTCGGAGAAACTATTTGTGATCCGCGATAGTGAATTCCATCGACGGTGCCACCTAAATAGACTTTGTAGCCATTATCTTGTGGGGGATTATGGCTTGCGGTGACCATGATTCCAACATCGCATTGAAGTTCATTGGTTGCAAAAGCTAAGACTGGAGTTGGCAGAGGGCGAGGCAGAACATGGACAAGCATTCCCGCCCCACTCAAGATCTCGGCGCTTTCACGTGTGAAGGCTTCAGATCCATGGCGTGCATCGCGCCCGATAACAACTGATGTTAAATCTCGCTCCTTCATATATGCCGCAATTGCCGCGGCGGTGCGCCCAACCACTGCGCGATTCATGCCCGATGGACCAGGGCGCACTGGTCCTCGTAGACCCGCCGTGCCAAATGCTAGAAAGCCTGAAAATGAGGTTCGTAGTTCTATTTCATTATTTGTATCGAGCCAACTTTGTAATTGGGCTGCAGTAACTGGATCTGGATCATCACTAATCCACGCCTCTACTTCTGCCCGTAGCTCCATGTTCTTAGAATAACTTTGGGATTACGCCTTTGAGGAGTGCCCCCATGCGATTGGCTGCAGCTTTTCCTGCGGCAATAACCTCTTCGTGATTCAGTTTTTCGCCAGTAACGCCAGCAGCTGCATTGGTTACGAGTGAGATTCCCAAAACTTCTGCGCCAAGTGCATGTGCTGCGATTGCTTCAGGAACCGTAGACATACCAACTAAATCTCCACCCATCGTGCGCATCATGTGAATCTCAGCAGGAGTTTCATACGTTGGCCCGCGCCAGTGCACATAGACGCCTTCATCGAGGGTTGAATCCTCCTGTTTTACGATCTCGCGGATTCGCTTACTGTAGAGATCGGTCAGATCAACAAATGTTGCACCAGACAATGGTGAGACTGCCGTCAATGAGATGTGATCGCGAATCAAAACAGGCTGTCCAACATTGAATTTTGTATTTATTGCACCACATGCATTAGTCAAAATTACAACTTTACATCCAGCTTTAACTGCAGTGCGCACGCTATGAACTACCGGTTCAACACCTTTACCTTCATAGAGATGCGTGCGGCCTAGGAATACAAGTGCGCGTAAGGATTTTCCATCGGCTTGGACGATGTATGAACGGACCTTGCCAGAATGACCTTCAACGGTCGGAGGCAAAAAACCCGTTAAATCCTCGGCATTACATTCATATTCAGGTGCGCCTAGGGCATCGACGGCACTGACCCAACCAGATCCCATCACGAGGGCAACATCATGAGATGCAGCTCCAGTGCGTTCGATGATTTCCTGTGCCGCAGCCTCTGCCGCAGCAAGTGGATCGCTATATAGAAGTTCGCTCGATGTCATGCGTCAATAATGTCACAGAGTGTGGTTCCACTAGAAACCGTGGCACCGATGACTGCTGTGAGGTTTGAGATAACCCCAGCTTTGTGCGCCATAAGTGGCTGCTCCATCTTCATCGCTTCAAGAACAATGATTAAATCTCCAACTTCAACGGCTGCGCCCTCTTCTACGGCGATTTTAACAACGGTTCCCTGCATAGGACTGGTCAACCCAGTGCTGTTAGATCCGCCCGTCATACTTGCCTTAGCTCGGTGGCGTTTAACTAAAGGCTTTGGTGCATGAACCAGTATTTCGAAGCGCTTCCCGTTTACTTCAGTTATCAAATGCTCAGGTGCCATGTGGCTCTCAAGTGGTTGGGCAGTCGCGGTGTATACAGGAATAGTATTTACAAACTCATTCTCAATGTAGCTCGTGTAAACCTTGAAACTCTCAGTGAATGCAGGATCTTCAACAATGGCACGGTGAAAGGGCAGAGCCGTTGCTAAACCGTCGATTGTGAATTCTGCTAGCGCTCGACGTGCACGTTCGATCGCCTGCTCTCGCGTTGCACCAGTCACGATCAATTTAGCAAGAAGTGAATCAAAGTTGCCGCCTATAGTGTCGCCATTTTTGAAGCCAGCATCCACACGCACACCCGGGCCAGTTGGAAGTATCCACTGCCTTATATGACCAGGTGCTGGCAGAAATGAACGCCCTGGATCCTCGCCATTGATTCTAAATTCAATCGAGTGGCCACGAATAACTGGATCATCAAATCCCAGCGCTTCACCCATTGCAATTCGAAACTGCTCGCGCACTAAATCTATACCAGTAATTTCTTCACTTACAGGGTGCTCAACTTGAAGTCTTGTATTTACTTCAAGAAATGAAATCGTGCCATCTAGACCAATCAGGAATTCGCAGGTTCCTGCGCCGATATATCCCGCCTCTTTCATAATTGCCTTGCTTGAACGGTATAACTCATCGTTTTGAGCATCGGTTAAGAATGGAGCCGGAGCCTCTTCCACAAGTTTTTGATGACGGCGTTGTAATGAACAGTCGCGAGTACTAACAACAACTGCATGGCCAAATTGATCTACTAAAACCTGCGTTTCAACGTGGCGCGGCTTTTCTAAGTAGCGCTCGACAAAGCATTCTCCGCGACCAAAGCCACTGATGGCTTCACGCACGGCTGAGGCAAATAGCTCGGGGATTTCCTCCATTGTGTGAGCTACTTTTAATCCACGTCCGCCGCCGCCATGTGCGGCCTTGATTGCTACAGGCAGACCATGTTCTTGTGCGAAGGCCGTGATCTCTTCATGACCTGCAACTGGATCTTTGGTACCTGCAACTAATGGTGCACCCGCCTTGGCTGCAATCTTTCGAGCAGAAACCTTGTCTCCTAAGGCGCGAATTGCACTAGGTGGTGGTCCAATCCAAATTAAACCGGCATTGATTACCGCTTCTGCAAAGTTGGCATTCTCAGACAAAAAGCCATAGCCAGGATGAACGGCGTCGGCACCGGACTCAAGGGCTACGGCAATTAGCTTTTCAATATTCAAATAGGTTTGTGTAGCAGTCGTACCCGTGAGTGAATATGCCGCGTCGGCCATACCCGCATGGATAGAGGCACGGTCTTCATCCGAATAAACAGCAACGCTCTCGAGACCATGGTCTTTACAGGCACGTATTACGCGGACGGCAATTTCACCACGGTTTGCTATTAGTACGCGTTTCATTGCATCACCTTAACCTCTGGCCATGAATATCCAAGCTGTGCAAAGGCCTTTCGGATAAATGGCATCGAAATACCCACAACATTGGTGTAATCACCCTCAATTAAAGGGATGAAGGGGGAGCTAAATCCATCAAGCGTGAAGCCGCCGGCGACATGCAGGGGCTCTCCACTTGCGACGTAATCGTGGATCTCCTCATCACTCATTTCATCAAAAGTAACTTTCGTTGTAACGATACTCGAAATCTCGCGATCCTTTGTTGTATCAATAATGCAGTGCCCTGTATGAAGCAATCCTGAATTTCCTTGAACTCTTTTAGCGCGCTCAAAAGCAACCTCTGGAGTACCTGGTTTACCAAGTGAGAGTCCTTCAAATTCAAAGGTTGAATCACAGCCAATGATGATCGCAGGGAAATCTATCTGTTCACGGATAGTGTGAGCTTTAGTAATTGCCAGAGCGATAACCATGTCTGCAGGAAGAAGCGAATTAAAAAAATCTGTCTCTTCGTCTACATGGCTAATCATGATTATCGGTGACAAACCCGCAGATTCCAGTAGGCGTCTACGCGAAGCCGACGCGGAAGCAAGGACTATCATTGGCATGAGAACTCAGTTCGATCTAGCGCCGAAGCGAAAGTTGTTGTTAAAAGGTTTGCGCAATTGTGGAAGTCCAAAAGCGCTGCGACGTATCACAGGCTCTAGTTCTTCACGTTTGTGTTGAGCCATAGCCGCATTAATCGCAACAAGCTCCTGCGCCGTTGGCTGACCCTTTGTAATAATAAAATTCATTACAGTGGAATATTTCCATGCTTGCGGGCTGGCAAAGTATCGCGCTTGGTTCTTAGCGTCCTAAAGGCCTTAGTGATGTATGCACGTGATTGGTTAGGTTCAATGACTGTATCTATAGTTCCTCGTTCGGCGGCCAAATATGGATTTGCTAGTGATTCGTTGTAGTCATTTACTAATTCGGTGCGCTTACTGACCGGATCTGCAGCTTCGGCAAGATCCTTACGGTAGAGAATATTTACAGCACCTTGTGCACCCATAACAGCGATTTCCGCCGTTGGCCATGCAAAGTTAATGTCACTTCCTAGGTATTTTGAACCCATAACGATAAATGCACCGCCATAGGCTTTGCGAGTTATTAATGTAACGAGCGGAACCGAAGCTTCGGCATATGCATACAGCAGCTTTGCTCCACGGCGGATAATTCCATCCCACTCCTGTTCAGTGCCCGGTAAGAATCCCGGCACATCAACTAATGTAAGAATTGGGATATTGAAAGCATCGCAGAATCGCAAGAAACGTGCAGCTTTTTCACTTGAATTAATATCCAAAGTTCCAGCTAATTGGGATGGCTGATTAGCGATTATTCCAATCGATTCACCCTCAATGCGAGCAAAGCCAACAACAATATTTGGCGCATATAGTGCATGAACTTCTAGGAATTCTCCCTCATCGACAAGGGCTTGAATCAAGACCTTCATGTCATATGGCTGATTCGTATTATCTGGAATTAACGTATCAAGGGCGGTATCTGAAGGTTTCGTATCTAAAGATTCAGTTGGTGGAAGATGAGGCGCGCTATCCATATTATTTGAAGGCAGATATGACAACAGCGCTTTGACGTAGTCGATTGCATCGGCTTCGTTCTCGGCTAAGTAATGTGAGTTGCCGGTGCGTGTGTTATGAGTACGGGCACCACCAAGCTCCTCCATATCTACTTCTTCACCTGTAACAGTTTTAATTACATCAGGCCCAGTAATGAACATGTGCGAAGTCTCATTGACCATAACAGTAAAGTCGGTTAGTGCAGGTGAGTACGCAGAGCCACCTGCACATGGACCTAGGATCAATGAAATTTGAGGGATCACGCCTGACGAGCGAGTATTTAAACGAAAGATTTTCCCGTAGCCAGATAGGGAGGCAACGCCCTCTTGAATTCGTGCGCCACCAGAGTCATTGATCCCGACAAGAGGAATTCCACTTTTAAGTGCAAAAGCTGCAATCTTGACGATTTTCTCGGCGTGCACTTCACCGAGTGAGCCACCCATAATTGTAAAGTCCTGTGAGTACAACGCGATAGGTCGACCATCGACGGTTGCCGTTCCAATTACAACACCATCGCCATATGGACGGTTGTGCTCCATGCCAAACTGGGTCGATCGATGGCGAGCAAACTCATCTATCTCAGTAAAGGAGTCTTGATCGACGAGCATCTCAATGCGCTCGCGCGCAGTGTGCTTACCCTTGGCATGTTGCTTTTCTACCGCGCGCGCCGAACCGGCATGGACTGCCTCTTCGACACGTGCGCGTAAATCTTCGATTTTCCCGGCAGTTGTATGCAGATCACGGCTCATACCCCTACGGTACTAGGCGTGGACATGGAAATGCTAAGTGCGGCACTCGATAGTTCACATATCAACACCATCGTGACGGCGTACTGGCGAGTAAGCGTGGTTGAAGTCACGGCATCAACACAAAGCGATCTCGTTGCATTAGTTGAGCAAGGTAAAGGCAAAAGTGGCGACGTGATTGCTGCCGAATTTCAAAGTGCAGGTCGTGGCCGATTAGCTCGAAGTTTTGAAGCGGCACCAGGTACTGCACTTCTTTTTTCTCTATATATTCAACCAAAACGCAGCCGTGATGATTGGGGATGGCTGCCCTTGATAGCCGGCGTAAGTGTCGCTCAAGTACTTGGGGATTTTGATGCGCAAATTAAATGGCCCAATGATGTCCTCATTAATGGAAAAAAGGTTTCAGGATTAATTGCAGAAGTTGTAGGCGATGGAGTTGTTATAGGCATAGGGATAAATGCTGCAATGAATACATCCGAGCTACCAGTACCGACGGCGACATCACTTTCAATTGAAGGCGCCCACAATCGAACGCGCAATCAACTCCTTGGTGAGCTTCTAAATATTTTTGAGGTTAACTTTGCCGCCTGGGAGCTTGGGAGCGATGAGATTCAAACCAAGTATCAAGATTTGAGCGCAACAATCGGCCGTGAGGTCCGAGTTGAATACCCTGGCGATCGCAGTGACATCGGTATCGCAATGTCAATTTCAAATAGTGGTGAGTTAGTTTTAGATTCAGGTGTGCATGTTCATGCCGGCGACATTATTCATCTACGATAATCCAGTGAGCAACTCCTTTCCTACCGTTGGCATAATCGGAGCCGGCCAACTTGCCCGGATGAGTGTTGCGCCAGCACTTGATCTTGGTATTAATCTCCTATTACTTGCGCAGGATTCAAGGGATAGTGGGGCACAAATTGCTAACCACGTTGTAGGCAATTACGAAAACGTCGAAACCGTCCTTGAATTTGCCAAGAAATGTGACATCGTAACTTTTGAGCATGAACTTATTCCATTAAGTGTCATAAAGAGTATTGAGGCTCAGGGAGTCATTGTTCGACCAAGTTCCGCCGCCTTTATTTTTTCGCAAAATAAGGCCGAGATGCGCAAGCGACTCAGTAAATTTCCTGGACCTAAATCTGAAGTTATAAATACTGCCTCAGAAGCAAGTGCTTTCCCGGCAATTGCTAAAGCGATCTCAGGGGGATATGACGGCCGAGGTGTATGGAAAGTTAACTCTGCGCAGGAGTTAACTAAGGTTATAGAGCAGGTTGGAAAAGTTCTCCTTGAAGAGTTCGTGGAGTTTGATTATGAAATTGCCGTTATGGTTGCACGATCACCACATGGCCAGGCCAGCACGTGGGCTCCAACTTTGACGATACAGGTTGATGGAATCTGCACCATGACGGTGACACCGGCACCACAGTTAAATTCAGAGATGAGTGCCAAAGCGCAGAGATTGGCCTTAGATATCGCTCAAGACATCGGCGTGGTCGGTGTAATGGCAGTTGAGATGTTTGTTAAAGGTGATCAACTATTTATAAACGAACTGGCCATGCGCCCACATAACTCAGGCCATTGGTCGATTGAAGGCTCGCTCACTTCCCAATTCGAACAGCATTTACGCGCGATCTTGGATCTTCCCTTAGGAGATACGGCCATGACGGCGCCGATAGCCGTTATGGGAAATATTTTGGGTTCGACTAAGACTGATATGTATAGGCCCTATCTGCACCTAATGGCGCGCAATCCACGGCTGAAATTTCACCATTACAAGAAAGATGTTAGGCCAGGTCGCAAGATCGGCCATGTGAATCTATTGGGAGATGACGCCGTAGAATTAATCCACGAGGTTCGGCACGCCCTTGATTACATGAGCGGAGAAGTTAATGAGTGATGTTGCGATAATCATGGGATCTGACTCGGATTGGCCCATCATGGAAGAGGCGGCAAAGACCTTAGAACTCTTGGGGATTTCTTACGATGCCGATGTTGTTTCTGCACATCGAATGCCGATTGAAATGGTGGAGTTTGCTCAGAGCGCAGCATCTAAAGGATATAAAGTCATCATTGCTGGCGCCGGCGGTGCAGCGCATCTACCTGGAATGGTCGCTTCATTAACTGCATTACCAGTCATCGGTGTACCGGTGGCATTAAAAAACCTTGATGGCATGGATTCATTACTCTCAATTGTGCAGATGCCTGCAGGTATTCCAGTTGCGACAGTGGGAGTTGGTAATGCCAAAAATGCCGCGCTCCTTGCCGCACGTATGTTAGGAATCTCTGATGCGGCAATTTCTGCCAAAGTTAGCCAAGCTATGCACGATATGAAAATCGAAGCTAAAGCAAAAGGCGCGAACTTAGCATCACGCCGGAATCAAAAGACGGGTTTTTAGCTAACGTTTTTGGTATTCAATTGCTGGGCAGCGGTTCATGACTGTAAGTAGGCCAGCTTCCTGCGCACGAGTGATTGCTGCATCATCTATAACATCGAGTTGGAGCCAGACTGCCTTTGCCCCGATGGCGATTGCTTCATCGACAATCTTTCCAACCATTGAAGAGTTAACAAAGCAGTCAACAACATCGACCTTCTCTGGTATTTCACTGAGCGTTTTATATCCCACTGCTCCATGAACAACTTCAGCTCGGGGATAAACTGGAATTATTGTGTGACCTTTTTCTTGCAATAACTTAGCCACTCCAAAAGCTGCGCGATCGGGATTATTGCCAAGACCAACTACAGCCCATACTTTCATAGCAAGGAGGGCGTCAATAGTCTGGCTCTCGTTAATCAGTGCGCCCCAGTGCGTGAAACTTCCAACCTGCACTTCGCCAAAGCTCGCGATCAAGGGCGTTACGGCCATCGATAATAATCTTATTCTTAACTAACTGAGCTATTAATGATGGGTCTAAATCTCGATACTCTTTCCACTCAGTAAGGTGCAAGATTAAATCGGCGCCTTTTACGCACTCAGTCGCCGAATCGGCAAAATTGAGATTTGGAAAACGTCGGCGGGCCGGCTCAATTCCCTTTGGATCGTGAATCACGACATTAGCGCCGGCGGCATGAAGTTGAACGGCAATATCGAGTGCAGGAGAGTCGCGCACGTCATCACTGTCGGGCTTGAATGTTGCGCCTAGAACTGCGATTTTGTACTGAGTTAAATCCTCCGACAAGTCATTACGTACAACATCAATAACGCGCTGGCGTGCGCGCAAATTTATGGCATCAATCTCGCGCAAAAACTCAAGGGCTTGCTTTGCGCCAAGTTCTTGCGCGCGCGCCATAAAGGCGCGAATATCTTTAGGTAAACATCCGCCACCGAAACCAATACCAGCCTGAAGGAAACGGCTTCCAATGCGTGGGTCATAACCAATCGCCTTAGCAAGTACCGTTACATCGCCGCCCGCGGCCTCACAAACTTCAGCCATGGCGTTAATAAAGGATATTTTTGTCGCTAAAAATGAGTTAGCAGCAACTTTAACGAGCTCTGCAGTAGGTAAATCCGCACGTATCCATGGAGTGCCAAGAGCGATAATTGGTTCATATACTTGTTTAAGGATTTCTTCAGCTCTATCATTTGCAACACCAACTACAAGTCGGTTGGGTGTCAATGTATCTTCAACGGCAAAGCCTTCACGCAAAAACTCAGGATTCCATGCCAGGTCTGCCTGTGGTGCGGTTTTAGTTAGTTCAGCGCGAAGTGATTGCGCAGTACCAACTGGAACGGTTGATTTACCGACAACGAGTGAACCCTCTTTTAAAAATGGTGCAATCGTTTGTACTGCCGCTTTAACGTAGCTTAAATCTGCTGCTAATCCATCTTTGCTTTGAGGTGTTCCTACGCATACAAAATGTATGTCGGCATCAGAAACGGCTGAAAAATCAGTTGTGAAAGTTAATCGTCCAGTTTTAACCTCTTGCGCCAATAGCGTATCCAGGCCTGGCTCGTAGAAGGGAAGCTCCCCGCGAGATAGCATCGCAACTTTTTCTGGATCTGTATCAACACCAACGACTTTAAATCCAAGAGAAGACATACATGCGGCATGCGTTGCGCCTAAGTACCCGCAGCCGATTACAGAGAGAGTTAAATTCATGCTCATGGCTTTACTTTAGCGCTCCGCATGGATTTTCATCTGCGGTGCGAGTTTTGAACTTATCAACCATTACCGGCGTGGCAGAGGCACTTGATGAGGCAGAGGGAGAAGGGGTGACTTCATCTACAAGCGGTAAATCCTGTTGTAACCGATTAAAAAGATCCGGTGCTAAAACTTTATCCCATGTTACTACCGAGCCAAGCCCTGGAACTCGTGCATTCGCATTACCTAGAGGAATTGTGAGCGTTCGGACTTTGCTGGCTGAAAGGTTTTTAAGCTGTTTAGCAAGAGTAAGCAAGTCGCTGCTATTTAACTCTGAATCGGTTTTAACAGTTGCAATTGCAGCGTTAAAGAAATTCACCAATTTAATTGGATTGAGAAGTACGCCTGTGCTTGTCACTTTACGAAGAACGGCACTCATGAACTGTTGCTGACGCTGCATTCGGCCTAAATCACCCATGCCATCAAAATCGCGTGTACGTACATATTTCAAAGCCTCGATGCCATCGAGAGTGTGAACTCCGGCGGTCATAACTAAGTGGCTCTTTGGATCATTGATGTCCTTCTTTGAGCAGACTTCAATTCCCCCTAGAGAGTCGACCATTCCGGCAAAACCGGCAAATCCTATTTCGATGTAGTGGTCGATGCGCACGCCAGTTTCATTCTCAATAGTTTGGATTAAAAGTGGCGCACCACCCCAAGCAAATGCGGCGTTAATTTTCCCACTAGCTGCGCCAACAGTTCTATCTTTATATAAAGAAGATTGGTGCTCTGGAATTGTTACTAGCGAATCACGAGGAATAGAAATAATCGTCGCTTTATCACGCGCTTTACTAATATGCACAAGAAGCATCGTGTCTGACCGTGCTCCGGCAGCAGCTTTAGTTGTTCCAACTCTCAATAACTGAGACTGCGCTTTAGTCAGACCCTCGCGAGTATCTGAACCGACAAGCAGATAATTCAGCGCCGATGTCGGTTTATCGGGACGTTTGTTCAGGGAGCTAAAAACATCGACTCGGTTGATGGCGCCACTGACTTGATCTAGGCCAAGCCAGGCTAAGGCGGAAAGGGCGACAATAGCGACCGAGAGTGAGGTAATAATCCGAATTGGTCGCGTCGCTTTCACAGGCGAAGACTACTTCAGCGATACGGTGGTGGGGTTATGACGACATCAGCAAACGAGTTATATGGCTCACCGAAGCGTGAAATATCGGTAGTTCTCCCAGTGCGCAACGAAGCGGCCCACTTAGTCGACTCGATTAATGCAATTTTGTCTCAGGATTTTCACGGCTCCCTTGAAGTCATTGTCGCGGTAGGGCCCTCTCAGGATGCAACAGAGGCAATTGCTAAGGAGATTTCCCTGCGCGATTCCCGTGTTGTCATAGTCGCTAACCCAACTGGACGCACCGCCGCGGGTTTGAATCTAGCAATTGAACGTTCACAGTATTCAATCATCGTAAGAGTAGATGGACATGCAGAGATTCCACGCGATTACTTAACTTTAGCTTTTGAGATTCTCAGTCAGAGTGGCGCAGTAAATGCAGGTGGGGTCATGGCTGCGCAGGGTCGAAGTTTATTTGAACGCTCCGTCGCTCGTGCAATGCGAAGCTCCCTCGGTGTTGGCGCCTCACGTTTTCATACAGGAGGCCAAGCCGGACCCTCCGATACGGTGTATTTGGGTGCCTTTAGAAAAGAGGCGCTCATTGCAGTCGGAGGCTTCGATGAGCGATATACACGTGCGCAAGATTGGGAGTTGAATTTTCGTTTACGAGCCGCCGGTGGTGTTGTCTACTTTGATCCCCGTTTAGTTGTTACCTATCGGCCGCGCGCAACTATCAATGCGCTCGCACGTCAATATTTTGAATACGGCCGCTGGCGTCGTGTGGTTGCACGAAGCCATGAAGGAACTATCAACTATCGATATCTAGCTCCGCCATTTACAGTGCTTGGAACCTCGATCTCGATAATTCTGGGTGCCATATTTTCTTCATTCTTCTTGATTCCTGCAATTGTGTATGCACTCTTTATCCTCATGGCATCGTTCAGGATTGGAAAATCTTTAGGTGAAGTTGTATCGCTTCCGATCATCCTTTTGACTATGCATATGTCATGGGGGCTTGGCTTTCTAACTTCGCCGAAGTCGCTCGCGCCGTAAGGTAGTCTTATCACCGTGAGCGCACCCTTGCAGGTATATGAACCTTTTAAAGCGGGTCTGCCACCACTGTTTCGGTACCTTAACTCTCTCTGGTCTAGACGAACATTTATCGCAGAGTACTCGCGCTCGGAACTGCGCGAGCAGCACTTTGACTCAGTTTTTGGGCAGTTATGGCTGGTTTTAAATCCACTACTTCTTTCAGGTGTCTACTTCTTATTGATCGTTATAATTCGCGGTACATCGGACACAACGCGCTATGCCCACTTAACCGCGACTCTTTTTCTCTTCTATCTTGTGTCTAATTCGCTCTCAGGCGGCGTGAGATCAATTACAGCCGGACAAAAGTTAATTCTTAACACCGCCTTTCCGCGAATCATGCTGCCAGTTTCAGCAGTTGTTGTTGCAGTAGTTAAGTTTCTACCCACACTTCTTGTATTTCTGATTATCCGAACGCTGATGGGACTGCCTTTCTCATGGGAGATGCTCTGGGCAATTCCCATTCTCCTCATTACAATTTTTCTTGCCTTAGGTTTATCAATAACAATCTCATGCATAAATGTTTATTTTCGCGATATCGCAAATTTCTTGCCGTACCTACTTCGTACGCTGTTATATCTCTCGCCGATTCTCTATGAAGCATCGACTTTAAAGCCAAAAGTACTGACCCTTGAAGAGTTCAATCCCCTCTTTCCAATTTTGGACAGCTGGTCTCGGGCGCTAGTTCATGGCCAAACTCCAAAAACCTCTTACATGCTCACCGCTATAGCATGGTCGCTCGGGATTTTCTTAGTCGGAACTTATTTCTTTTTATCAAGGGAGCGCGAATTTGCTGTCCGCCTCTAACGCGCATAAGACTCATGAAATCGCGGTATCAGTTCGCGGTTTAGGTCTTACATATAAAACTGCCATAGATCGCCGCCCCACTTTAAAGGCGCGTGTTAAATCTCTAGGAAGAGGCGGGAAGCAGACACGTGTCATACGCGCTCTCGATGGCGTTAATTTTGATGTTGAGTATGGCCAAGTCCTTGGAGTAGTTGGCACAAATGGTGCTGGAAAATCTTCAATGATGCGTGTGATTGCTGGAATTATTCCGCCCACACAGGGTCGTATTGAAGTCTTTGGAAGTGTCAGCACCTTATTGGCACTTGGCGTTGGATTCAATCCCTCAATGTCTGGGCGCGATAACGTCTTTCTAGGTGGATTAGCTTCGGGCATGAGCCGCGAAGAGATCGAGAATCATTTCCAAGAGATTGCCGATTTTTCCGAACTCGGAGAGGCGATTGATTCTCCCATGCGTACGTACTCCTCTGGAATGTTCTCTCGATTGGCTTTCTCTGTGGCAGCTACTGTGCGCCCGGATATTTTGATTGTAGATGAGGCGTTAAGCACAGGCGATGCCAAGTTTAAGGAGAAATCACTCAATCGATTAAAGGAGTTGCGCAGCGATGACCGTGCGCTGATTCTAGTCAGCCACGCAATGGCAACTTTGCGAGATGTTTGTAATGATGTGGTCTGGTTACACCAAGGAAAATTAATTCAACGCGGTGACCCGAACGCGGTCATTGATGCCTACCAAGAGTTTTTACAGGTCGGGAAGAGCGCAGCCATCGATGAGGATGTATAGGCCCCTTCTCATATCAATCATTTTTTTCTCTTCCATCACGTCTGCAGCAAATGCCCAAGATGTACCTGCAAACTTTTCTTTTCACGGATCAGGGTATGGACATGGTGTAGGGATGTCACAAATGGGTGCGCGTGGCATGGCCCTAGCAGGCGAAAGTCCGACGCAGATTCTTCAATATTTCTATAAAGATGTAACGATCGAGCCGCGAGATGATTCAAAGATAGTGCGAGTAAATATAGGGCATCTGTTAAGTAGCGCAAAGATGTCAACTAGTACAACCGGGGCCGTAATCGAGTTATTTAGTGGGGATATCGGCAATCGTGTAGATGCTCAACCAATTGCAGTTATGCCGGCAAAGGCAACCTTAAACTTATCGCTCTTGGGGTCTAGCGTTGTACCAAGCGTAAGTGTTGGCAAGAAAACTACATCGATAGTTAAGGGTAGAAGTTTTACAATCCGTTGGAGTGGAACACGCGATCTTCCAGGAATCGATGCGCTAGTTGCTGTGACTCAAAGCGGTGCAACAAAGAAATTTCGATATGGGCAAGTTCAGGTTAAAGTCGTTCGCGATCTATTGTTGGGCTATCGGATGGAGCTCACTAACTCGGTTCGACTCTCCGATGAGTACTTGTGGGGAGTCAGCGAGATGCCTTCCTACTGGCCAATTGCAGCCCTACAAGCCCAGGCGATTGCATCACGTAGCTATGCGTTAAGTAAGGCTGGCATATATCGAAGTGCCTGCGATTGTGATCTCTATGGCGAGATTTCAGATCAAATGTTTTTAGGCTATGCCAAGGAGAGCGAGAAGAAGTACGGCGCAATCTGGAAAAGCGCCGTGTCAGATACGGCAGGTATGACGATTACCCAAGCAGGCTTACCAATAACCGCCTATTTTTTCTCATCATCAGGGGGAAAAACTGAAAGCTCAACTAATGCATGGGGGAGTGAAAAACCATATACACAGATTGTCGATGACCCAGGAAGTCTCGACCCAGTCTTAAATCCACGATTTGTTTCATGGGATCAAAGCATCTCTCAGACGTCGGTAGCCGCAGCGTTCTTGCTGCCGGATGTTCTTACTCTTGAAATAGTTTCAAGAAATGAGAGTGGAACCGTTGCGATAATTCGTGCAACTTCGAGTGCAGGAGTTCAAATTAGCTTGCGTGGAGAAACTTTCCGAAGTCGAACTAAGATTCCCTCGGCCTATTTCGATTTAGTTAGCGTGCAGAATTGAATTAAGTCCACCCCAAGTACCGTTTCGGCTAACAACTTCGAGGGCGCCATCTAGTGAGTTGCGACGAAATAATAGATTGCTGGCTCCACTTAAAGTTGCAGCCTTAACAATTTCACCATCTGGAAGTCGCAGTTTCGAAGCTGCAGTTATATAAGTACCAGCTTCAATCACACAGTTATCGCCCAATGAAATACCACAACCAGAGTTGGCGCCTAAAAGGGTTTTTTCACCGATCGAGATTACTTCTTTGCCGCCGCCACTCAATGTACCCATGATTGAAGCTCCGCCACCAACGTCACTTCCATCTCCAACAACAACTCCTGCAGAAATTCGGCCTTCAACCATCGAGGCCCCTAAGGTTCCTGCATTAAAGTTAACGAACCCTTCGTGCATAATCGTCGTTCCAGATGCAAGGTGGGCACCCAATCGAACTCGATCGGCATCTGCGATGCGGACCCCACTTGGAACTACGTAGTCAACCATCCGCGGAAACTTGTCTATAGAAAAAACCGTGACATGCCCGTAGGTTGCTTTTAGTCGAGCACGCGTGGCTTCAAAGCCCTCCACTTCGCAAGGACCAACCGATGTCCAAACAACGTTGTTGAGCAAAGCAAATACGCCATCAAGATTTGCACCGTGTGGCTTAATCAGACGATGTGAAAGTAAGTGAAGACGCAGGTAGGCATCGAGTGCTGATTTAGGCGCCTCGGTGAGTTTGATTTCTATATGTGCCAATTCGCGAGTAACGCCACGGAGAAGATCTTCACCGCTGAGACCTTCGAGCTCAGTTGGGATTTGTGGGTTCAGCGGTGCAAGAGTTGGAGATGGGAACCAGGCGTCAAGAAGTTTTCCATGAGCCATTGTTGTAATTGCGTGGCCCGATGCGATGGTCGTCATGTGCTAAGCCTAACCCCTATCCTTTAGCGCATGCGCATCGGAGTTTTCTGCTCGTCATCACCAACTATTGACCCGAAATATGTCGACCTTGCCTACGAACTTGGCGAAGGCATTGCAAATGCAGGGTGGGAACTTGTGACTGGCGGAGGACATATCTCAATGATGGGGGCGGTCTCCAAAGGGGCACGTTCGGCGGCGGGGCGGACAACAGGGGTAATTCCTCAGTCACTAGTAGATATTGAATTCGCCGATCACGACAATGATGAACTTCACGTTGTTGCAACCATGGGTGAGCGCAAAGCCCTGATTACAGATATTTCTGATGCATTTATAACTCTACCGGGCGGTGCTGGAACGCTAGAAGAGTTCTTTGAAATTTGGGTTGGCCGTTATTTAAAATTTCATAATAAGCCCGTCGTGATTCTCGATCCCTTTGGAATTTATGATCCATTGCACGAACTTGTCGTTCATCTAGAGACTGAGAATTTTATTAAACCTGGAATGCGAGAGTTAATTAAATGGACAACAACGGTAAGCCAAGCCCTGAAAGCTTGTGAGCTGTGAGAAGTAACCACATTGCGATTTCGTTAACAATTGATGCTCCAATTCAAGAAGTGTGGGATTCATTAGTCGACTGGGAAAAACAAGGCAGTTGGATGCTCAATACAAAAGTATGGGTCACATCCAGTATCAATATCGGAGTTGGTACGCAGATTAGCGCCTTTACTGGTGTTAAAAACTTTGGAGTCTTAGACACGATGGAAGTTACAGAGTGGAAGTCGCCGTACTTATGCGATGTGATTCATACAGGCGCCGTTATTAAAGGCTCAGGACGTTTCATGTTAAAAGAGCTCGATAAGACGCATACTCGATTTGATTGGTCTGAAGAGATTTTGGCACCACGGCCGGTCTATCTACTCATCTGGCCCGCGATTTATTGTGGAGTGCGCATTTCACTGGCTCGATTTGCCCGAACATTCCGCTAAATCCAATATGCCACCGTGGCGCAAGCATTGACTAGTAACCTTGGGGCCATGAAAGCACCTTTGACTCTGGCGCAGGTAATTGCCTCGTTGCCAGAAGAGGAGCGCTTTATCTTGACGTTGCACTACCTCAGATCCATGCCCCCAGCCGAGATTGCCGAACTTTTATCGGTTCCTGTTCGTGCCGTGGATGTAGTTATAGCCAGTGGAAAGGCGAGATTGCACGCATTTCTAGGCCTCTAAGGGCGATTTCCCTCAGCTATGCCAAATGCGAGATACTTATCTTCTTGCTTTTGTCCATTAGATCTTTAGAGGAGTCCCCACATGGCAGCCATGAAACCCCGTACTGGTGATGGTCCAATGGAGGTTACCAAAGAGGCTCGCTCCCTAGTTATGCGAATCCCTCTCGAAGGTGGCGGACGCCTTGTCGTTGAATTAAATCCGGAGGAAGCAAATAACCTCAGTGCCGCACTTCATGCGGCTGTTTCATTAGTTAAGAAGTAAAGCGCACTCAGGCGATAGCCTTTAACGCATGTCATCAACACTTGCCAGCGCACCTGTAAAAATCTCAGCGGCGACATCTGCCGATGTAATTGCATTGGCATATGCAAACGATGGCCAAGATGCTTTTGTTTTAAAATCTCCAGGTAATCTCATTAAAGATATTGAAAAGCACTTCGAGATTAACCTTCTCGATGAACTTTCTTTCTTCTCGCCGAAGGGGAAAGTTGGCGAGATTTTTGAAATTCCAGTCAGCGCCAAGAATTCACAGACTGACAGAATCTATTTAACTGCGATAGGCGATGGCGCAACATCTTCACATAGGCTTGCAGCAGCTGCAGTTGCAAGAAAAGTACGAGGCAAAGCAGTCTCTGTCTATACGGCATGTGCAATCAATAAAGATGACATCAAAGCCCATGCGATCTCATTAACTATGGGAGCTTATCAATGGAGCTTAAAGAGTGAGAGGCCCGCAGGAATTCCAGAGTTTCTAGTTGCATGTGACGATAAGGAGTTAATTGATGCTGCTCAAATTGTTTCAAAAGCGATTGCGCGCGCTCGTGATCTGGTTCATACGCCTTCTAATATTAAGAATCCTGAGTGGATGGCTTCGAAAGCGCAAGAGTTCGCCAAGTCAACGGGATTAAAGGTAAAGGTTTTAGCGGGAAAAGAACTTAAAGAGTTCGGTGGACTTAGCGCAGTAGGTAATTCATCTCCTAAGCCAGGGCCGCGATTTATTGAGGTGACATATACGCCCAAGAAGATGAATAAATCAGCGCCCGCACTTGCCCATGTTGTCTTGGTTGGCAAAGGAATTACTTTTGATACTGGAGGGGTTTCACTTAAGCGCCCCTATGACTTAATGATTGGGATGAAGTCTGACATGGCTGGGGCCGCTGCCGTTCTGGCAACTTTGACTGCCCTCGAAGAGTTGCAACCGCTCGTGCGTGTTACTGCATTAATGATGTGTGCTGAAAATGCAATCTCTGCCTCTGCGCAACGCCCAAGTGATGTCATACAACAATATGGCGGTACCACTGTTGAGGTCATTGATACCGATGCTGAAGGCCGGTTAGTTCTTGCAGATGGGCTGGCCTATGCCGATATTAATTTAGATCCGGATTATCTGGTGGATATTGCAACGCTTACCGGATCTGCAACGTTGAGTCTGGGAAGGCAGTTTGCTGCGATGTATACGCGCGATGACGCCCTTGCAGATGTATTTATTAAAGCAGGAACGGATTCAGGAGATCGAGTTTGGCGCATGCCTCTAGTAGATGACTATAAGGATGCATTGCAGAGCGAGATTGCAGATTTGACCCATACCGCCGTTAAAGGAGGCTACTCTGCAGGTTCGGTAATGGCGGCATTATTTCTTGAACGCTTTTCAGGTAATCGCCGGTGGCTACATTTAGATATTGCAGGCTCTGGACGCAGCGAAGTTGATGCTGGAGAAAATCCAAAAGGCGGCACTGGATTTGGTGTTCGTCTGCTAACTCAGTGGATAATGACCCTGTGATGAAAACCGATCCGCACTCATATGCCGAGAGCTTTATTCAAGAGGACCATTTTAAATCTCAAGCACGTGCTCGTGGCTTAGAGTTCGGCACTATTGATGTAACTCCTGGAGCAGGCGCATATCTTCGACACCTGGCTTTTACCCTATCTGCGCAGTCAGTTGTAGAGGTTGGAACCGGATCAGGCGTTGGCAGTTTGTGGCTTTTGGAGGGAATGTTATCGAGCGGCACATTGACATCGATCGATGACGAAATGGAGCATACAAGAATTGCAAAGATCGCCTTTGGCGAAGCCGATATTGCCCAAACTAGATACCGCCTAATAACTAATTCAGTTCTCGACGTCATATCCAAACTCACTGACCGTGCATACGATTTAGTAGTTTTAAGACACGATCCGCAGGATTTGGCCTATGTAATCTCTGAGGCACATCGCATTTTGCGTAGCGGCGGTGCCCTTGTCATCGATAATTTCTTTGGTGGCTCCAAGGTGTGCGATCCAGCCCAACGGGACCCAAAGACGGTTTCACTTCGCGATGCTGGGAAAATCATTAAAAATGACACAGAGCATTGGGTGAGTACCTTAATTCCCATCGGTGATGGTTTGTTAGTTGCCACTAAGTTATAGCAGAATAAAACCATGATATTTCCCCGCCATAAAAAACAAGAGATTGCACAGCCTTGGTGGGAGGCGTCTCGGCCAAGGAAAAATTCGCGAGGTAGTATTTTTTTAGTCGCCCTCTTAGCTGGAAGTGTAGGCGGTTTTCTTGGCGTTAATGCCACAGGTGGAGCGATATTTCCCCATGCAAACTTAGTTAGATCCTCAAGTACGATTGAAAGAGCACCAAATTCCGTAGCTGGAATTGCTGCACGAGTCTTGCCATCAGTGGTATCTATCACCACACGTACAAATGATGGTGAGGGCACGGGTTCAGGATTTGTGATTGATAGTGCAGGTTATATTTTAACGAATAACCATGTCATCGCTTCGTTTGCAGAAATTGGCGGAACCTTACGAGTAACTCTCAATAATGGTGATGTTTATGATGCCACTGTTATTGGCCGTGATTCATCATACGACCTGGCCGTTCTCAAAATTAGTGCAACAAACTTATCGGCACTTCAATTTGGTAACAGCGATAAAGTCGAGGTCGGAGATCCGGTAATTGCAATCGGTTCACCACTTGGGCTTACCGGTACTGTCACCCTTGGAATAATAAGTGCCAAGAATCGACCAGTAACTGCAGGTGGCTCAAATGCAGATAACTCATTTATCAATGCGATTCAAACCGATGCTGCGATTAATCCAGGAAATTCTGGAGGTCCATTAGTAGATGCAACTGGAGTCGTCATCGGTGTGAACTCTGCCATCGCCTCTCTTGGCTCAACATCGCAAACCGGATCTATCGGTTTGGGTTTTGCAATCCCAATCAATCAAGCGCGCACAACAGCAGATCAGCTTATTAAAACAGGCAAAGCAACATATCCAGTCCTTGGCGTTTCTCTTGATATGAACTTCAGTGGCCTAGGTGCCCTTATAGCTAAATCGGCCAGCGGCATCATGGTCGGTGGCCCTGCCCAAGGCGCTGGATTAAAGCCAGGCGACATTATTATTAAATTTGAAAACCGTGAGATTATCAATGCCGAGGCCCTTATCGTCGCAGTGCGCGCTAAGAAAGTGGGAGATCGAATCAGCCTCTCCTATATGCGTGGAACTAAAGAGTTCACAGCTACTTTGACCTTAGTTGCTGCCAAGAACTAGCCGCGTCAATATAGATAGACTACAAACATGTTCTTTGATATCGGTGCTGGGGAGCTCATGGGCTTAGCGTTGTTAGCCATGATTTTAGTTGGGCCAGAGCGTCTACCGAAAGTTGCCGTTGAGGCCGCTAAGCTGGTAAAAAAACTGCGCAACTTAACGCAAATTGCCACCGCAGAGTTAAAGGAGAATCTCGGTCCGGGCTTTGAGAATCTTCAACCGGCAGATTTGCACCCAAAGACCTTTGTGAAAAAGCAGTTGGCCGATCTTATGGATGATAATCCGGTTGCAAAGACGAAGCGCCCGCAGGCGCGGATTGATCCAGATCTCATATGAGCCTTATTGATCAATTAGCTGATGCATTAACTGCCGTACAAGATCCTGAACTTCACCGTTCCATAACAGATCTTGGAATGGTTGAAGATCTTGATGAAGTAGATGGCAATGTATCAGTTGCGATTTTATTAACTATTTCTGGATGTCCAATGCAAGATAGATTGCGCACGGATATTACAACTGCGATTTCAGCTGTCGAAGGGGTTAAAAGCGTTAATTTAAGTTTCGGCGTAATGTCGCAGGCACAGCGCGATAATGTTAAAAAAATCATGCGTAACGGAAGAGAGAAATTTATTCCATTCGCCCAACCAGATTCACTCACTCGTGTCATAGGTATTGCATCGGGCAAAGGTGGGGTTGGAAAATCATCGCTTACAGTTAACCTTGCAGTTGCTATGGCTAACAAGGGATTACGGGTTGGAATATTAGATGCCGATGTCTACGGCCACTCCATTCCACGATTAATGGGTCTTATGGGGCAGCGTCCTACAGCGATCGATCAGATGTTTATTCCTTTGGAATCATTTGGTGTTAAGACTGTTTCAATGGAGATGTTTAAACCTGAGCGCAGTGATGCCGTGGCTTATCGTGGTCCGCTCCTTCATCGAGTTCTCGAGCAGCTGCTATCAGATGCCTACTGGGGTGACTTAGATGTGCTGCTCATTGATCTACCGCCAGGAACTGGAGATCTGGCAATCTCACTCGGCCAATTAATCCCAACGTCGGAGATTCTCGTTGTAACAACTCCTCAAGTTGCCGCCGCCGAAGTGGCCGAGCGCGCAGGACGGATTGCGCACCAGATTCATCAGAAAGTAATTGGAGTTGTTGAAAATATGTCCGAATACACGGACCCAACAACCGGTGCATTGGTCTCACTCTTTGGAAATGGTGGAGGCGAGGAAACCTCTAAGCGACTTTCGCAATTAGTTGGCGGTGAGGTACCACTACTCGGGAAAATTGCCTTTAGCGTCGAACTACGTGTAGGTGGAGATGCGGGAGTTCCTGTAGTTATCTCAGATCCGAACTCTGAAAGCGCGCGAGCTATCGAAGAAATTGCAGAGAAGTTAGTTAAGCGAAGTAAATCTTTACTCGGTGTGCGTTTGGGAATTGCGACGTAGCTCTGAAGTTACTTCTTTAGCCAGATCTGCCAGCTCCCCACGAACAAAGTCGCGTGTTGCCACTTCACCTAATGAGATTCGAAGCGCTGCAATCTCACGGGTCAAGTATTCGGCATCGGCGATGCTGCGCTCATTTCTTGCGCGATCTTCATTTAGTTGAATTCTGTCGCGGTCGGCTTGTCGATTTTGTGCAAGCAAAATTAAAGGTGCAGCATAAGATGCTTGCAGTGAAAGTATGAGCGTTAAGAATATGAATGGGTAGTCGTCAAAGCGAAGATTCTTAGGAGCTGCGAAATTCCAGAGCACCCATGTGAAGACAAAGACAGTCATATAAACCAAGAATCGGGCCGTTCCTAAGAAACGCGCGAAACGCTCAGAGAGCTGACCAAAAACCTCAGGATCATAATTTGGGCGTAGGGAGCGTCGTGTCTCGCGCGGTGTATCTAATCCAAAGCTACGTGCCATCACTACACCTCCTTATATGCAACGGGCGATTTCTCGCGATGATCATGGCGCCAGTTTTCTGGCAGTAAATGGTCCAGGACGTCATCAACTGTGATCGCGCCTAATAAGCGATCATTTGCATCGACAACTGGCAGAGAAAGCATGTTGTAACTGGCCAAGTGTGAAGAAACCTCATGCAGAGTTGCATCTGGCTTTACTCCACGTGAGTGTGTATCCACGATTGAACCCAGCAATGTCGATGGTGGCTCACGTAGTAAACGTTGATAATGCACAGTGCCAATAAAACGACCCGTAGGAGTTTCAAGTGGTTGGCGCGCAATAAAAATCTGCGATGCTAAAGCTGGAGAGATCTCTTGTTGACGTACTGCAGCTAACGCATCGGCAACTGAATAATCAGCGCTCATTACGATTGGCTCTGTCGTCATCATTCCGCCGGCCGAGTAATCTTCATAGTTCATCAGACGGAGAACGTCTTCAGCGTCATCAGGTTCCATGAGTTCGAGCAGAGCTTCGGCACGCTCTTGACCAATTTCACGGAGCAAGTCGGCGGCATCATCTGGATCCATTTCACCCAGAACATCTGCTGCTCGCTCGCCCTCAAGTTCTGCTAAAAGGGCGACTCGATCATCTTCATCCATCTCTTCTAAAACATCTGCGAGGCGCTCATCGGCTAATGCGCCAGCAACTTCGACGCGTCGTTTTGGAGGTAAATCCTGTAAAACCGTCGCTAAATCTGCAGCGCGCAGGTTAGCAAGTGTTAGCAATAAATTCGTAACGCCTTGGTTCTGTTCTGGATGCGCAAAACCAATTACTTCCTCCCATGCCACCGTTGAAGTAGCACCTTTTCTACGTAGCCCACGGCCAGGTCGCATGATGTGGACACGATTAATTAGCCAGTCACCAGTTTGGTTTTGCTCCATGCCCATATCTTCAACAATGACAACTTCGCTCGATGCAACCAAAGTTATTGAACGGTCGAGCATGTCACCGAGAACGAGGACTTCACCAGATCGTGTCTCATAGCGGCGCATATTCAAAAGTCCAGTGATAACAACGCCACCACTTTCAATGGATGTAACCCGAGTAATAGGAACGAAAACTCGTCGTCGCAATGGAACTTCTACAACTAAGCCCAGAATTCGGGGAGGTAGATTATTTGTGCGAAGGGTCGCAACAGCATCTCGCACCTTTCCTACTGGATCACCATTGGGGTCAAAGACTGCGGTGCCTGCAAGACGGGCAAGAAATACTCGTTTTAGGAGATTGCCGCTCATGGGTTAAGGGTACCTTTCTCTCATGAGTGTCGGTGAACAATTCCAGGATGGGCCCCACACCCGAGATAGCCACACGGCAATTCCGGCTCGAGCCGATCTCCTTCGCCTGGGTCTTGGAATGCTTGGAGTGGGTACATCTGGCCCATTAATTGCATTAAGTATCATGCCGATTCCGACCCTTATCTTTTGGCGAAACCTAGGGGGCTCTTTAGTAACTTTGCCATTTGCACTTCGACATCGAATCCACCGCGATGGAGTTAAGTGGTCGGTCATTGCTGGTCTTCTCTTGGCAACTCACTTTCTTGGATTCTTTCTGGCCATGCGTTGGACAACAGTTGCTGCAGGAACTGCTCTCGTAGCCCTTCAGCCAATATTCGCGGCCATCTTTGTCAAAATCAGCGGTGGACATATCCCATCAAAGGCTTGGTTGGGAATGTTTGTAAGTTTCTCAGGCGTCTTACTAATTTCCGGAGTGGATCTTCAGATTTCGATGCGAGCGTTTCTAGGTGACCTTGCCGCACTAATTTCATCTGCAGTTGCGGCGCTTTATATGATGGCTGGATCTCGTGCTCAGCGAACAATTGAAACAACTACGTACACATCAATCTGCTATTTTATTTGTGCAATGACTGCACTTCCAATTGCACTTCTTTCGGGTTACTCGCTAATTCACTTCACTGCACGAGAGTGGTGGATACTTATCGGTTTAGTCTTTGGCGCACAGATTCTTGGACATACAATGTTTAACTCAACGCTAAAGCGAGTTTCACCCGCAGTAGTTTCGTTAATCATTTTCTTTGAAGTTCCCGTTAGCTCTGTTCTGGCCATCTGGTGGCTTGGTCAAAAACCTCCACTCGGCATCCTTCCTGGAATCGCACTCATTTTGACGGGCTGCATTTTGGTGGTCACACGTACTCGAAATTCACAGGCGGTAATTGCGCCATGATTGATTTGCACACACATACCAATAAGAGCGACGGTACTGATACTCCGCGTGAACTCGTTAACAAAGCGATTTCCCTTGGTGTCACAGTTCTGGGAATTACCGATCACGATACGACCGCGGGTTGGGAAGAGGCCAAGCAATCAGTACGGGGCCAGATTCAGCTTGCCCTTGGAAGTGAAATCTCGTGCTTAACTGATGATGGAATCAGCGTACATATGCTGGGCTTGCTCTTTGATGGCAACCATCACGACATGCAGACGATGCTTGAGGAAACTCGTGATGGACGACTACCACGAATGCGCAAGATGGTAGAAAAAATGAGGGCAGCTGGAATAGATATTTCGATGGATGATGTTGAAGCTGCACGACCAGCTGGAGCAACATTAGGCAGACCGCATTTAGCCGATGCGCTGGTAAATAAGGGTGTAATTAAATCTCGTGATGAGGCCTTTCAAGGGATGCTCAACAATGATTCGGTTTTTTACGTCTCGCATGCTGCGCCAACTCCAGTCGAGGCGGTTCGGATGATTAGATCTGCAGGGGGAGTGGCCGTCATCGCGCACCCATTTGCATCCCTTAGAGGCCAGATTTTGGATGCCTCTAATTTTCAAGAGCTCGCTGATGCAGGTTTAAATGGAATAGAAGTAGATCATCGCGACCACAATCTAGCTGAGCGCCAAATGTTGCGAGTTATAGCTAAAGAGTTGGATTTAGCGGTAACGGGTGCAAGCGATTATCATGGCAACGGTAAACTAAATTCATTAGGTGAGTATCAAAGCGCACCTGATCAGTGGGAAAAGTTAGAGTCTCGGGCAGATCAAAGAAGGGTGATTACAGCATGAAAGCAGTTCAAATTAGTGCGCTGACATTTGCGATTCAATCCTTTGTGACCCTCTTTGTGATTATGGATCCACCAGGTGCAACACCGATATTTTTAGCACTTGTTGCCCATAAAGCTCCACGTGAACGGCGCATGCTTGCCATTAAAGCCGCCGCTGTCTCCTTCTCTGTTATTACTTTATTTGCCCTGTTTGGCCGATTCATTTTGAGCTACCTAAATATCTCGATGGCGGCATTGCAGGCTGCAGGCGCATTGCTTCTTCTTCTTATCTCGCTAGATCTTTTAACTGGCGGAACTGGCGGCGGAAAGAGCGAGAACTCAGATGCAAATATCGCCTTAGTCCCACTTGGCACGCCGCTTCTTGCTGGCCCAGGCGCGATTGTTGCGACAATGATTTTCGTTCAGAGCGCTGATACAACGCCTATGATCGCCGGATTAGTCGCAGCAGTAGTTGGAGTGCACATTGCAATTGCCGCCGTCCTTATGGCTTCAACCACAATCTTAAAGGTGATTAAAGAGGCTGGAGTAACTTTAGTGGCACGAATAGCGGGCTTGCTTCTTGCAGCAATCGCGGTTCAGATGCTGGTTAATGCAATTCGTATCTTTGTTGCCGCTTAACTTTCTTTAAACTTCTTCGTTCTTGTCCGCGTACGTTCAGTTTTCTCTTTAGGTGGAGCCGCTTTGCGCGGTGCGGGTGCGCTCTTGCTCGCAACTCGTACGACTGGCTTGGCTTTAATCATGCGTCCAGTTGAACCTGTTGGAATATTGAGCACTTCGAAAAGATGCGGTGAGGATGAATAAGTCTCTTCTGGCTCGGCTAAGCCGAGTTCAAGAACCTGGTTAATCATCTTCCAACGAGCAAGCTCGTCCCAGTCCACGAAGGTGACGGCGATTCCATCGGCACCGGCGCGTGCAGTACGACCAATTCTATGGACATAAGTCTTCTCATCTTCAGGGCACTGATAGTTAATGACGTGGGTAATTCCCTCGATATCGATTCCTCGAGCTGCGACATCGGTAGCTACAAGAACATCCGACTTACCCGCTTTGAAATCGCCAAGGGCTTTCTCTCGTGCGCCTTGACCTAAATCTCCGTGAATCGTATCGGCTCTAAAACCTCGCTCGATTAGGTCATCTGCCGTCTTTTGGCAGGTTCGCTTGGTGCGGCAGAAAACAATCGTTGGTCCACGTCCATCTGCCTGCAAGATACGTGCAAGCATCTCAATCTTGTCCATGGCATGTGCGCGCAGAACATGTTGCTCAATTCGACTAACAACTGCGCCCTCATCCTCGCTATCTTGCGTGCGAATGTGAATCGGTTGATTCATAAAGCGGCGTGCTAAAGCAATGATGTCTCCCGGCATAGTCGCCGAAAACAACATCGTCTGCATGCGCTTGGGCGTATTGGCTAAAATCTTTTCAACATCTGGTAAAAAACCTAGATCTAACATCTCATCGGCCTCATCAAGAACAAGGCGAGAGACCTCTTTTAGTTTTAGCTGACCTTGTCGAGATAAATCCAAGAGCCGACCAGGGGTTCCAACAACAATCTCGACTCCCGCCTGAAGGGCTTCAATCTGAGGTTCAAATGCACGGCCACCGTAGACAGCTAATGTGCGAATTCCACGGTTGCTTGCTAACTCTTCGATGTCACGGGTGACTTGAGTGCATAGTTCACGCGTCGGGACGACGATAAGAACCTGTGGCATCCCCTTCGTTGGAAATTCACTCCACTCAGGATCATTTGGAGCGATGACACGTTCGATAACTGGAATACCGAAGGCAAGTGTTTTCCCAGTTCCAGTTTTAGCTTGGCCAATTACATCGCCATCGCCCAAAGCAATAGGTAAAACCATCTCTTGAATTGCAAAAGGTGCGATGAAGCCATGGGCGTGCAACGCCTCAATGGTTTCTGGGCGAAGTGGAAGTTCGGCGAAAGTCAGTGACACGTTATGCAGCGCCGAAGCCGACGCGACGTGATGCGGATTCGCCAACTTCAACGAATCCAATCTTGTCTGCCGGAACGATAATCTCATGGCCTCGCACATCGCTAAGCGTTAGTGGACTACCAGAAGTGAGAGCTTCTGTGACCGCGCTTTTAATATCAGATGTACTCATTGCGCTCTCGAAAACGATGTCGCTAGCAACGCGAGTAACAGCGATGCGGACCTCTGATTTTACGGCGACTTCATTTTTCTTAATGCTCATAGGGTTAATCCTATCGGCCTTTAATTGCGTGGAAAACCAGAAATACCTCTCCACATGAGGTTGTTAACGAGCTCTACTGCTTGCTCACGAGTAAGCGTGCTGTCTCGGTCTAACCAATGGCGAGCAGTGACTTGGGCATAACCAATCATTCCGACCCCGAGCAACATAGAGGCCTCTTTTGGAAGGCCTGTGTCGATGGAGATAACGGCGCTAGCGGCAGCGGCGCAGTCGTATGTCATGCGATTTAGACGCTCACGTACAGATGGTTCGACACTCATATCACTTTCAAATAACAATCTAAAAGCTTCACCCTCTTTTTCAATGAATGCAAAGTAAGCATCAACGGTTGCATGGACGCGATTGGCATTATCGGGTGTAGATGCAATCGCCTTTTGGATTTCAAAGACCAGAGAATCAATGTGTAGATCTAGAACTGCCAAATAAAGTTCGAGCTTTGAAGGAAAGTGTTGATATAAAACTGGCTTACTAACATTTGCGCGGTCGGCAATCTCATCCATTGCAGCTGAGTGATAGCCAGCACCAGTAAATACTTCAAGGGCGGCTGAAAGCAACAGTGCCCTGCGCTCGTCTCGAGGCAGGCGCGCTTTATTTGTTAAGTCAGAAGTAGTCATCAGTGCAATCGTAGAGGGCTTTATATGTTTTGTGCCAATACTTGGAGGCCTAAAAAGTAGCGACAAAGGGGTGACTACGGCAGAATTAGCGTTCTATGAAAATCCCGCCGCTTGTAGATTCAAATTCGGTACTTAGCCCCGATGAATCTCGACGTTACAGCCGGCATACGGTAATTCCACAAATTGCTCAGGAGGGGCAAATCCGCCTGAAGAATGCCAAAGTTGTTTGTGTCGGTGCTGGCGGCTTGGGCTCGCCGATATTGATGTATTTGGCAGCAGCTGGTGTGGGAGAACTTGGGATAGTTGAATTCGATACGGTCGATGAGTCAAATCTTGCACGACAGGTCATTCACGGCCAGAGTGATATTGGGAGAAGTAAAATCGAAAGCGCTAAAGCTAAAATTGTAGAAATCAATCCTCTCATAAAGGTTAATATCCATGAAGTTCGCTTAGACACTTCAAATGCCATGGAGATTTTTTCTGATTACGATCTAATAATCGATGGAAGTGATAATTTTGCTACCCGCTATTTGATCAATGATGCTTGTGTCTTATTAAACAAGCCCTACATCTGGGGTTCGGTACTTCGCTTCGATGGGCAGGCAAGTGTTGTGTGGGCTAAATACGGTCCGTGTTATCGATGTCTGTACCCCGAGCCGCTAATAGAGGCACTCAACTGCGCCCAAGCGGGAGTCCTTGGAGTCTTATGTGCATCTATCGGATCTATTCAAGCTACTGAAGCGATAAAACTCATCACCGGTATTGGCCAATCGCTAATTGGATCTCTGATGGTTTACGACGCATTATCTATGAGTTATGAATTAGTTAAAATATCAAAAGATCCAGAGTGCGTGATTTGCGCAGATAAACCATCACAACTCGGCCTGCTCGCTGATTACGAAGCGTTTTGTTCAACTGTTAGGCCAGATGCGATTACTGTTATTGAACTAAAATCAAAGCTTGATAAGGGCGAGGATTTCTATCTAGTCGATGTGCGAGAGCCCAATGAATTTGAAATTGTTCGAATTCCTGGGGGAGTACTCGTGCCCCTTGCTGGCTTTATTGACGGGAGCGCATTAGCAGCTTTGCCAAGGGATAAAGAGATAATCTTGTATTGCCGGTCTGGAGTGCGTTCAGCCACAGCTCTTGCGATAGTGAAAGAGGCTGGATTTAATCAATCCTCTCATGTTGAAGGCGGTGTACTGGCTTGGGCTAAGCAGGTCGATCCGACATGTACGGTGTACTAATGAAAGAGTCATATAAGGATTATCGAATTCTCTTGGTTCATGCTCACCCCGATGATGAAACTATTAATAATGGTGCGACTATGGCCCTCTATGCCGCACGGGGTGCACAGATCACTCTCGTAACATGTACTCGCGGCGAAGAAGGTGAGGTCCTCGTAGCGGGACTGTCGCATTTAGCCAGTTCACAAGAGGATGGTCTTGGAGCACATCGTGAAATTGAATTAAAAAATGCGATGATCGCGTTAGGTGTCAGCGATCACCGCTTCCTGGGAAATTTCCGCGATAGCGGCATGATGGGGAGCGAATCAAATAATCGACCAGATGTTTTCTGGCAGGCAGATCTAGATTCAGCTGCGGCACTTCTTGTAAAGGTAATTGATGAGGTAAAGCCACACATCATGATTACCTATGACGAAATAGGTGGCTATGGACATCCCGATCACATTAAAGCTCACCTAGTCGCCATGCGCGCAAGCGAACTTTCGAGTTGGTCTATTCAAAAGATTTATTGGAATACGATGCCCAAATCCGTTATTGCCGCCGGGATTAAGGCGATGAAGGAGGTCGGATCTGATTTCTTTGGCACCGATAACGTCGATGACATTCCATTTGCAAAAGATGATTCATTTGTCACCACTTTGATCGACGGCAATGAGTATGTAGATGCAAAAATGGCGGCGATGAGAGCTCATGAAACTCAAATCGCCCTTGATGGTCCCTTTTTTGCGCTTTCAAATAATTTAGGACTCCAGATATGGGGTCATGAGTATTACACGCTGGTCACAGGCGAAAAAGCCCCGCCTTTTGACGGTGATGGACGCGAGAGTGATTTAACGTCGGGCATTTCGCTCTGATGAAGTTAATCTACGCCGTTATTTATGGTTTGGGTCTTGGCCTTGCCTCAATTTTTCTGCATGCCTCGATACCGCCATTTGGATTGCTGCTTAGTTTGGTAGCTACGGGCGCCGGCATATGGAGCATTGGACGCTTGTGGGGAGGTCGCAGCCTTCGAACTATTGCCAGTCTTGCGTGGACTGTGATTGTTTTACGAGCAGGATTTCCTGGAGTAAGTGATGAGTATTTAATCGAAGGAACTGCAATTGGGGTTTCACTCATTAATGGTGGTTTTCTGGTTTTAGTTCTTGCAATTTTACTTCCGGCTTAACCAACTCCACTCTTGCCCAGTTGGTCCATCTTTAATCTCTAACCCAGTGGCTTCGAGTTGTGCACGCAATGTATCGCTCTCACTCCAACGCTTTTGTTTGCGAGCAATTTCTCGTGCATCCAGCAGCTCTTGCTGAATTGGAGAGATCGTTTTAGCATCGATAGTTCGGTTTAAATCTAGAGCCAAAACCTTATCGGCGTAGATAAACCTGGCTCTCTTATCGGCATCTGAAAAATCTGCACTCTTTTCAATTGTCCGAAGGCGCTGGAGCGCACGAGGTGCATCCAAATCACCTTCCATAGCAGCAAGAAATTCTTCGTCTATTTGTGATTCGAGCGAATCTCCCCACAGCTGCATTTTCTTTCGTAATTTACTCAACCTTAAATCGGCGCTCTCAATTGAAGCCCATGTTAAATCCATCTGTGAGCGATATCGATTTTCAAGAAAATTTAAGCGAACTGCAAGTGGGTCTAAACCTCGCGAAATGACATCTGAAATAAGGATTACATTTCCTGCACTCTTTGACATCTTGCGCCCTTCAAATAACAAATGTTCCCCATGAACCCATAAATCAACGGTTTCGCTACCCGCGAAAGCGTTAGATTGTGCCCGTTCATTTTCGTGATGAGGAAAGCGCAGATCTATTCCGCCAACATGCACATTGATGTGCCTATTGAGAAACTTCATAGACATTGCCGAGCACTCAATATGCCAGCCTGGAAATCCCATACCCCACGGCGAGTCCCAAACCATCTGGGTACGCTTCCCTGCATTTTTCCAGAGTGCCCAATCGGCATGGAAATGCTTTCCATCCTCATCGCTGTACTCGAATCGATGGCCTGGCTTGAGCGCATCAAGTCGATTTCCACTGATCTGTCCATAGCTCTCAAATGATTGAGCATCGAAATAGACGCATCGATCACTTCCAATATAGGCAAAGCCTTCGACAATAAGCTCATTGATCATTGAAATCATTAGATCTATAGATTCACTTGCCCGCGGGTAAAGCTCGGCAATCTTTATATTAAGTAGAGCTAAGTCTTTATGAAAACTCTCTTCGTACATCCGTGCGATTTCGAATGGATCTTTTTTCTCAACTTTTGCTTGGGACAACATCTTGTCTTGGTCGGCTACATCCTCGGACATATGTCCAACGTCAGTGATATTTTGAATGAGCTCCACTTTACCGCCAGAGATCTCAATAGTTCGACGTATGAGATCTGAGAGCATAAAAGTTCGTAGGTTCCCAACGTGTGCGTCGCGATAAACAGTCGGTCCGCAGCAGTACATTCTCGTGCAACCATTCAAAGAGGTGATTGGTTTAACACTTCGACTGAGCGTGTCATAGAGTGAAAGAGTCATGGCCGAGCAATGACCTCGCGCCAGATGAAGATTTCATCGAGAGAGAACTCAATTAAGCGCCCATGTCGATTTCGCAGTGAGTGCGTACTCTCTAAAACCCCGACAATATCTCGGAAGCCGCCCTCAGGATCGTGGAGGCGAATAGTCAGGCGCTTACCGATTAAGGCTTGAAACTGCCCCTCTAGCTCGCTGACCATGGCGCAACAATAAACCTTTACCTCAATATCGCGCGCGATGGGCCTATGCGATTAGAATCAACCCAGTCAGTTTCACTAAATATCTGGAGGCAATACCGTGACGTACATAATCGCCGAGCCATGTGTCGATGTAAAAGATAAATCCTGCATCGAGGAGTGTCCCGTGGACTGTATCTACGAAGGCTCGCGAATGCTCTATATCCAGCCGGATGAGTGCGTCGACTGCGGCGCCTGCGAACCGGTATGTCCAGTAGAGGCGATCTACTATGAAGATGACGTTCCTCCGCAATGGAAAGACTCTTTAAAGATAAATACCGAGTTCTTCGTCGAGATTGGATCTCCAGGCGGAGCCGCCAAGATGGGTCCTACCAATACAGATCACGCACAAATAGCGGCCCTTCCACCTAAGAGCGAGTAACTCTCTTTGCGCGAACAACTCCCAGATTTTCCGTGGGATGCTTTGGCACCTTTTGGTGAGATAGCGCGCTCGCATCCAGGTGGCATCATCGATTTATCGCAAGGCACTCCAGTTGATCCAACTCCCGATTTCATACAACAGGCTTTTCGCGATGCATCAAACTCTCCTAGCTATCCAGTTACTGCAGGCACACCCGAACTACAAGCTGGCATTAGAGCGTGGGCGATAGATCGACTGGGTGCAACAGGTGAGTTTGATGTGCTTCCATTGATTGGTTCTAAGGAGCTCGTGGCATGGCTCCCAACAATTTTGCAGTCTCAAACCGTACTAATCCCGCAGATTGCATATCCCACGTATCACGTAGGTGCGTTAATTGCGCAGGCTCGATCTATTCCAGTAGATATTGATGCACATGGTTGGCCCAAGGCCGATTTGGCTTGGCTCAACTCTCCATCTAATCCCACAGGACGAGTACATAGTGCGCAAGAGATTCAAGCCGCTATCAAGTGGGCCCGCAGCAATAATGCGATTCTTGTCTCGGATGAGTGTTATCTCGAATTTGATCACACAGCAACTTCCATCTCTGTTTTATCTCAAACGCAAGCAGATAATAAAAATATCTTGGCTGTACACTCATTATCAAAACGCTCTTCTATGGCCGGTTATCGCGCGGCATTTATGATTGGTGATTCGGCACTTATCGCCCGAATCCGAGAACTTCGAAAACACGCCGGAATGATGGTTCCACTTCCAGTACAAAAAGCGATGACGGTTGCCCTCAACGATGCGAGCCATGTTGCCGAGCAACGAGCACGCTATAACGCCAGACGTGACGCATTGCGGCCGGCGTTAGAGGCCGCTGGTTTTCACATTGAATTTAGTAACTCTGGTTTATACATCTGGTGTACGCGCAATGAAGATGCCTGGACAAGTGTTGAGTGGTTGGCTCAAAGAGGAATCTTGGCAACACCAGGCGGCTTCTATGGCGCCCATGGGGCCAGACACATCCGAATCGCCATGACCGCTACCGACGCCCAGATTAACGATGCAGTTTCACGTTTGAAGGCGTAGTTCATGGCTGTCGGAATTCTCTTAGTTGGGGGATTCGGAACTCGTTTGATGCCCCTTACAAAGTACACACCTAAACCTATGCTCACGGTTGCGGGATTGCCGGTAACTGAACATCAATTGGCAATGGCTCGAAGAGCTGGAATTACAACTGTGGTTCTGGCAACTTCCTACTTAGCCGATTTATTTATCCCATATTTTGGTGATGGATCGAAGTGGGGAATGAAGTTGTTGTACGCAGTTGAAAATGCACCACTTGGTACCGGCGGTGCAATTGCCAATGCCGCACTGCTACTTGGAACAAATGAGTCGATAGTTGTTTTCAACGGCGATGTCTTGAGTTCGCACAATTTGAAGGAACAGATTCGCCAACATGAGGAACATAGTGCCGATGTAACTTTACATCTGACGCGAGTCGAAGATGCACGTGCCTATGGCGCAGTTCCAACTGATTCAGAAGGTCGTGTCACCGCATTTTTAGAGAAGATGGAAAACCCAATCACCAACTCGATCAATGCCGGCTGTTATGTTTTTAATCCTGAGATAGTTGCATCAATCCCATTGGAAACTGTCGTTAGTGTTGAACGTCAAACTTTCCCTGAGCTTATATCTGCTGGTAAAAAAATCTTTGGCTACATCGATGATTCGTATTGGCTCGACATCGGAACGCCAAGTGCATTGCTAAAGGGTTCACGGGATTTAGTCAGCGGGAAGGCGGATTCCTCAGCGCTTTTGCGTGCCGAAGTTTCCGTGCATACGCAGCAAGGGTTAATTATGGCAACGGCCGAAGTAGATTCGACTGCAACGATCGATGGTGGTTCATGCGTAGGCGCCATGGCCAAGATTGGAGCTAGAGCACATATCTCTGGCTCAATCGTTGAAAGCGGCGCTGTGATTTCCTCAGGTGCCACGGTTATAGATTCATATATCGCTCATGGGGCCCGGGTTGAGAAAAATGCTCAGATATCTAACTCATTTCTTACAATCGGCGAGAATATATCGATGCAGGCGTGATTTTGCCTGCAAATGGCCTATGTGAGCCCTCATTTCACTTGACATTTTCGACTTACACGCGTGTAATTCACTCTTAAGTAAGTCTTTTCCACGAGGGATTAGACGCAAAGCTATTAAGGAGAATCGGTATGCCGATCCGACCTGAAGCCACGAACTCCCTGGCGCCAGCTACTGGCCCAACAATTACTATCAACAGCGGAGAGAGCCTTGAGCTCTCCTGGCAGGAGCGCTCTCTATGCGCGCAAACAGATCCAGAGGCCTTCTTTCCAGAAAAGGGGGGATCTACTCGTGAGGCAAAGCGCGTCTGCCTCTCATGCGATGTTCGCTCCGAATGTTTGGAGTATGCCTTGGCACATGATGAGCGCTTTGGAATTTGGGGCGGCCTATCAGAGCGTGAACGACGTCGCCTCAAGCGCCGCTCTGCGTAATTTTAACGCCACTCAAAGGTTAGAGCTATGGCTGCAGAAGCGGCATTAAATCGACACCATGTCAGTGCGATCCTGGTTACTCACGACGGACAAACATGGCTACCTGAGACCGTTGCATCACTTGCTTCGCAAACTCGAGCGATAGATTTCATTGTCGCAGTCGATACAGGATCCATTGATGCCTCTCTCAAACTCCTCAACTCTGCACGAATCCCAATTATTAACGCCGAACGTGAGTGTGGTTTTGGCCAGGCAGTGCAGTTGGGTTTTGATTCACTAGCACCGCGAAGTGCTGATTGCACTGAGTGGATTTGGTTGATTCACGATGACAGTGCGCCGGCTCCAACGGCGTTAGAGTTTTTAATTGAAGCGATTCAAGAGCGACCACAAGTTGCGATGGTCGGACCAAAGCTTCTTGGTTGGCATGATCGCACCCACTTACTTGAAGTTGGAATTAGTATCGCCGGTAATGGAGCTAGGTGGACAGGTTTAGAGCCCTATGAATATGACCAGGGCCAACATGATGGAATTCATGACGTGCTCTCTGTTAGCACAGCTGGCGCTTTGATTCGACGTGATATTTTTGAAGAGATCGGTGGATTTGATAAAAACCTAGCCCTCTTTCGTGATGATGTTGACTTTGGTTGGCGTGCCAGAGTTGCAGGCCACTCTGTTATAGCGGCAACGAGCGCAGTTGTTTTTCATGCTCAAGCTTCGGCAACTGAGCGTAGATCTGTTGATGTAAAGGGTGCGTTCCTACAGCGCCCACTATTACTTGATCGACGCAACGCCGCTTACGTGCTTCTAGCTAACTCAACTTGGTGGATGATTCCATGGCTCTCACTTCAGTTACTTGGTTCTGCGATGGCGCGTTCAATCGGATATTTATTGGCAAAACTCCCAGGCTATGCAGGTGATGAAATACTTGCAGTGGCTACCTTGCTCATTAAACCAGGCGAAATCTTTAATGCTCGCAAAGATCGCAAAGCAAAGCGTTTTGTATCCTCAAGAGTTGTTTCAACTTACATTCCGCCTCGGTGGTCGCAGCTACGCATTTCATCATCGCGATTTTTTGAGGCGATACGCAAGCGCCTGCTTCCGGAAGAGAGTCAATCCTCTTCCACACTTCTTGAGTCAAATGAGGATGAAGATCTCTTAGTTCCAACAAAAGGCTCTAACTGGATTAAGGTTTTGCGTAAACCTGAGATTGCAGGATTTATGATTTTGGGGTTGATTACCCTGGTTTCGTCAAGATCTCGATTAGGTACTTTAATTGGTGGCGCTTTGCCAGCTTCACCTGGTGGTTCACGTGATCTATGGCGTAGTTATTTTGAAGCTTGGCACCAAGTTGGAATGGGTAGCTCACATGCCTCACCTATTTGGCTGGCAATCCTTGCAATTTTTGCCAGCCTACTTTTTGGTAAGGCCTGGCTCCTAGTAACTCTTCTCTTTTTGACTGCTCCACTTTTAATGATGTGGTCGATGTTAGTTCTGCTTAAAAAATTCACTGGAAATATATGGATCAGCATCCCAGCCAGCTTTATCTATGCATTATCACCAGTTGCAATTGCCTCAATTAACTCAGGACGCCTTGCCACACTCGTTGTGCTTGTGATCGCACCACTCATCCCACTTATGTTGGTGAATTGGAAGGCGATTGAGCGCCATACCTGGCGTCGAATATTCGGGCTCTGCCTCATTGGGGCTGTTTTGTACTCATTTACTTTGGTCGCCTTTGTCATTTTATTGGGCCTTGTTATCAGCGGGTTAATAGGCGACTATCAAAATTACTCAATGCAGAAGAATAAATTACTGTTCCTTGAGCGCCTGTATAAGCGATTAACTCTGCTCATCGCTCCGTTACTCCTCACAGCCCCATACTCATTTGAAGCGTTGGCCAATCCCATAAAGCTCTTAAGTGAGCCAGGACTCTCACTAGCTGGAGGCCTACCCAATGTAGTCATTCTGGGAAATCCTGGTGGAGATGGGGCTCTGCCGTGGTGGCTGCTCAGCCCTCTGCTATTAATTTTGATTACAGCGCTCTTTTCCTCCACCAAAGCAAAGACGATTGCCCTCTATGGAATTGGATTTCTCTCTGCGGCCCTTCTTGCATCCTCGTTGTCAACGTCCACTCATGGCGACAGCGCGCCATCTAGAGTTTGGGTCGGAAGTTTTTTGGTTGGTGCAACAATCTCATCAGTAGTTACGGGAGTCATAATTCTCGACCGCTTGAGATCGGTTTTGGTGTCAAGCAATATTCATTTTAGACATATTTTAGCTGCGACACTTCTGTTGGTCACTGGAGTATATGCAGTTGCATCGGTCGGCTGGTCAATTTCAGTTGGTGCGAATTCACCGGTTCATTCCGGAGGCTCCACCGTGATACCTGCATTTTTAAGCGCTGAGAAAGATACCAAGACGCTTGTTTTGCGCGAAGTTAATAATTTGAATAGCAAGACAATTCAATACTACATTTCTCGCGGTAAGGAAGTAACACTTGGAGAACCCGATGTCGCCCCAAGCCAGAACGCCCAAATTTCAGCACAGGCACAAGCGCTCATTGATGGCTCTGGAATTTCAAGCAGCAAAACATTCGCAGACTTTGGAATCAAATATGTCTTTGCAAAGGCGCCATTTGATGCAAATGTAATTCGCACAATTGATGGTTTAGGGGGATTTACTCGCGCATCAGCCACGTCAGCAGGAGTTGTTTGGCGCGTCGGTGGAGTTACTGGACGAGTTATTTTAGTTGGTGACGATGGCGCTCGAAAGTTACTTGAAGCAGGTGAAGTTGGTGCGCGCGCCACAGTTGAGCATCCAGGAAGGATTCTTTTAACTGAGAGTTTTAATCGTTCCTGGCAGATTTTGCAGGAGGGATATCGATTAGAGCGAGTGAAAAGCGATCTTGGTCTTCCAATGTTTATTGCAGCTCAATCTGGAGAAATCTCACTAATCTTCGATGGAACTATTCGCCGAGCTTGGATCTCATTTGAGTTGATTGCATGGGTTTTCTTAATAATTCTGGCTGCACCGGCAGGACGCAGAAAACGTGAAATCGCCGAGAGGGAGCTGGCATGAAACGCAGCATAAGCGCTCTTCTGGCATTGGTGCTCTCATTCACCTTGGCGACCCTGCTCAGCCAAACAACAGGTGACTCAATCTACTCAGAGTCATTCCCAGCAGTTGTTTGCCCACCAGCATTGAGTGGACTTAATTCGCAAATCTCGGTTGCATCTACCAAGGTTCAATTTCAAACTCTTGAAAATCGCAGCACTAAGACGATTCCATTCAGAAGCCTTAGATATACGGTGGTAAAAAACTCTCTGGTGGTTTCAGCCAATGGGGTTACGCCGGTTTTTTGGCAGAGTCGATCGGGAAGTTGGGCCGGTGGAACCACGTGTTCGGGACCAATTTCCTCTCAGTGGTTTGTCGGCGGCAGTTCAGATGTCACCACTCGAGGTAAATTAATAGTTGTTAATAGCGGATTAAGCGAGGCGATTGTCGATATCCAAGCTTTCTCTGAAAATGGAAAACAGCCCTTAGTGTCAATTAATTTAAAGGCTAAGAGTTACTCCGAACTTTCACTAGATTCTTTTGCAACAGGTGACAAGGCGTTAACAATTCATGTAGTGCCACGTTCGGGACGAATCAATGCTTTCATGATCGATGAACTGGGCGCTGGACTTCGTGCTCTCGGTGGTGATTACGTTAATCCAGTGGCCACGGCCTCTAAGACAGTTGTTATCCCGGCAGTTCCCAACCAACTACCCAAGAAGGGGAGTAAAGCTGGGTCACCACATACTCTACGAATTCTCACGACTTCAGATGTAGATTCTAATTTCACCCTCGAGCTCATGTCATCTGATGGCAATTTTGTGCCAGTAGGTTTTAATTCGCAGCGAATTTTAGCTGGTGTAGTAACCGAACTAACTTTAGCGCCAAAGATTTCGACGGGCTCATTTGCAGTCCGAATCAAATCCGATGAACCTATCGTTGCCGCTATCTCATCATCTGTAACCGTAAACGGGCGTAAAGACTTCGTATGGAGCACATCGGCTCCGGCCCTGGTACCAATGGCCATAGCGATCACAGGCCTTTCCCCTCTTATGCTTTTTGCCGCTGACTCTGTAGCAGTAAAAATTGAGGTCACATTTATCAACGGCAAGAAATCACTTGTATCGATTAAAGGTAGTGACGTTGCTAGCTGGAGAGTGCCAAATAATGTGCGCTCAATCTCGATTCTCAAAAGCTCCCCTAATACCTATGCAGGTGCGCTGATTGCTTCCAACAATGGCTATGGATATCTGCCCATATCCCCTGGAAGTCTTTTAACGCGGGTCGAGATTCCGCACTCAAACATTCGCGTTTTAAATCCTTGATAATCCCAATAAAACCTTAACTCCCCACTAATCTTGCATACATGAGTTCACAGGCAAAACTTGGGCGAGGGTGCTCACGTGTTAGTTGTAGGTCGGTCGCAACTATGACCCTGACCTATATTTATGCCGAGTCAACGGCGGTCGTCGGACCACTTGCAACATTTAGCGAACCACATGCCTACGACTTATGTGTGATTCATGCCGAGAGATTAAAAGTGCCGCATGGTTGGAACGTTATAAAACAAGAGGTAACCGGTGAAGAGGTTGGCCCATCCGATGATGATTTAATGGCCATTGCCGATGCGGTGCGTGAAGTAGCAAAGCCCGCCGTCGAATCGCAAGAACCTACTAATAGCAGCGGTTCGTCCTCTCAGATCGGCCGCAGAGGTCATCTTCGCGCCGTTCCATCGTAAGCGGTTTACGATGAACCAGATCCCTAATATTTTCAAAGCCTATGACATTCGTGGGCTAGTAGACGTTGAGATAACTCCAGATTTTTCTTTCGCAACAGGGTTAGCATTCGCTCGCTTTTTACAACAAGAGCGCGAGCCAGCCACGGTAGTCATCGGGCAAGATATGCGCCCATCCTCGCCTGCTTTAGCCGATGCATTCTCTGCAGGTGTCACTGCAACTGGCCTTGATGTCGTTCGTATCGGCCTTGCCTCAACAGATATGTTGTATTTTGCCTCAGGAAAACTAGGTCTGCCTGGTGCAATGTTTACTGCCAGCCATAACCCTTCGGCATATAACGGCATAAAGCTCTGCCTTAGTAGTGCACGTCCAATTGGGCGGGAATCAGGTTTGCAACAGATCGAAAACTTTGTTCGTCAGGGCTCTCCACTTGAAATTCGTTCGGTGGGCGTAGAAACCAAACGCAACATGCTTGAAGAGTATGTTGACCATTTACTCTCTCTCGTAGAACTCAAATCAATTCGTCCGCTCACCATTGTTGTAGATGCTGGCAATGGAATGGCTGGATACACCGCACCGGCAATATTTTCTCGTCTTAACTGCACGCTTATTCCACTCTACTTTGAATTAGATGGCGATTTTCCAAACCATGAAGCCAATCCAATAGAGCCTGCAAATCTGCGTGACTTACAGGCAGCTGTAAAGTCAAACAAAGCAGATTTAGGTCTGGCTTTTGATGGTGATGCAGATAGATGTTTTCTAGTTGATGAAAATGGCATGAGGGTTAATCCATCAGATCTGACCTCCTTGATTGCACATCGTGAACTCGTTAAGCATCCTGGATCAACGGTAATTTATAATTTGATCTCCTCTCGCGCAGTTCTTGAAGTTATTAACGAAAATGGTGGTATTGGTGTTCGTAGCCGTGTTGGTCACTCCTATATAAAAGCTTTGATGGCCGAGACAGGAGCAATCTTCGGAGGCGAACACTCAGGTCATTTTTACTTCAGTGATTTCTGGCGTGCAGATTCAGGTGCACTTGCAGCCTTACATGCAATCGCCGCCCTGGGAGAGTCAGATGAAAAACTTTCAAAAATCTTAGCCCCCTATCAACGCTACCAATCCAGTGGAGAGATCAACTCGACGGTGAAGGATGCCCAAGGGTCAACGTCCATTGTGGAGAAGGCTTTTTCAAATCGGAGTGGGGTTGAACTCGATCATCTTGATGGCTTAACTGTCATTGGCGACACATGGTGGTTTAACCTTCGCCCCTCCAATACCGAGCCATTGCTGCGCCTAAACGTAGAGGCCAAGACACAGGCTCAGATGGAGAAGCTATGCCAAGAAGTTCTCGCACTAATCACTGACTAGCCAAGCGGCCTCATTACTCGCTTTAGCGCCTTGGGCAGTAACCTAGGCTCCTACAGATTCGTACATAAAGGAGCTTTTCGTGAACTCACCAGTTACAGCAACTCTTCCACGCCATGACATCAAGGATGCCTCATTAGCTGCCCAAGGTCGAAAGCGCATCGAGTGGGCAGAGCGCAATATGCCTGTTCTAGCTCAGATTCGTGAGCGCTTTGAAAAGTCACAACCCTTTGCTGGAGTTCGAATTGCAGCATGCATGCACGTCACAACGGAGACGGCAAACCTTATGCGCGTATTAAAAGCCGGAGGCGCCGACATTGCACTATGTGCTTCAAATCCATTATCAACTCAAGACGATACGGCAGCCGCCCTAGTTCATGAGTATGGAATCAGCGTATTCGCACGTAACGCCGTAGATCGCGACGGGTACTACACGCATATAAATGCCGCTTTAGATATCGCTCCACACCAAGTTTTCGACGATGGCTGCGACCTCGTCAATACTCTACATACAACTCGCAAAGAGTTGATTCCAAATATTGTTGGAGGTTGCGAAGAGACAACTACTGGAGTTATCCGCCTGAATCAAATGGCTAAAGACGGTGCGCTTGAATTTCCAATGATTGCTGTCAACGATACAGATACAAAGCACATGTTTGATAATCGTTATGGAACTGGCCAATCAACACTTGATGCAGTTTTTCGCTCAACTAACTTCTTGCTAGCAGGTCGCATTTTGGTTGTCGCTGGCTTTGGTTACTGCGGTAAAGGTGTAGCCGAGCGCGCTAAAGGTATGGGCGCAGATGTGATTGTCACCGAGATTGATCCAACTAAAGCACTTGATGCAATGATGCAGGGTTTTCGAGTTATGCCAATGATCGAAGCGGCAAAAGTGGGAGATGTCTTTATAACCGTGACGGGCAACAGAGATGTACTACGTGACGAGCACTTTGCAGTTATGAAGGATGGTGCAATCATGGCCAACTCAGGACACTTCGATATTGAAATCGATGTTGCGTGGCTCGAAATGAACGCTAAAACTAAGAACTCAAAGATGCGTCACCAAACCGATGAGTACGTACTTGCCGATGGACGCCGCCTATTGTTATTAGCTGAGGGTCGCTTAGTAAATCTTGGCGCAGCCGAGGGCCATCCAGCATCTGTTATGGATATGTCTTTCTCGGATCAAGCGCTCACAGCTGAATACCTCGTTAAAGAGGCGATGAACCTAAAGCCAGGCGTACATCCAGTACCAACGTATATCGATAAGGAAGTTGCCAGTCTTAAACTTAAGAGCATGGGTGGACACATCGATACTTTGACACCTGCACAAGATATGTACTTGAACTCTTGGGAGCACGGTAGCTAATGACATTGGTTATGGTCGTCGATGATGATCAAGACCTCTCAGAGATGCTCGGTATTGTTCTAACCGGAGCTAAAATGGATGTTGACTTGGTAAGTCGCGGCGATGAGGTGCTAGAGGTTTTTCGAAACAATCCACCTGATCTTGTGTTGCTCGATGTCATGTTGCCAGGCCTAGATGGAATCGAAGTCTGTAAATTGATTCGAGCCGAATCAATGGTGCCAATTATTATGCTCAGCGCTAAGGGCGATTCCTATGATGTTGTTCGCGGGCTTGAGGCAGGTGCCGATGACTACATGGTCAAACCCTTTAAGCATCCATCAGAGCTTGTTGCGCGAATTCGAACTCGACTTCGACGTACTAATGCCGACATCTCAGGCATTCTCACAATTGGCGATCTAGCAATAGATGTAGCTGCTCACCAGGTTTTACGAGCGGGAAAGCAGATTGGCCTGACTCGCCTTGAGTTTGACTTACTTGTAGCCCTTGCCAGAGAACCTGGACGCGTATTTTCACGTAATGCGTTATTGAGCGAAGTATGGGGTTATCGCCACTCCACTGACACCAGATTAGTGAACGTTCACGTTCAGCGTTTACGTGCCAAAATTGAATTAGATCCAGAGGAACCAGAGATTGTGGTTACGGTTAGAGGCGTTGGATATAAAGCTGGAGTATTGGGCGGTTCCTAATAATGAACCGAATCATCTCTAGATTCCGCAACTCGTTAGTTTTGAGAGTAATTATTTCAACAGTAGTACTCTGCTTGGTCGTGATTTATTTCGCCGGTTCGGCACTTAACTCACAATTATCTACGGGAATTAAACAGGTAAACCTCGATTCAGCTTTAATTGAGGCTCGCTCAACTATTTTTAGTGCGCAATATAGGTTCGTAATAGCAGAAGGCGAGAAAAATTCGGCGGTTAGGAAAGTTGTTGATGATGTTATAGCTTCTGCAACATCTTTAACAGCAAATGAAAATGCTCGCGAAGTAGTTTTCATAAGAAGCCCAGGAAACACACGAGAAGTTGACTATGAAATATCCTCTAACTTGGTAGACCCGAGCACCATTCCTGAATACCTGGGTAAGAAAGTACGAAAGAGCAGTGGGTTGGGATGGAGCTATTTAAGTATTAAATATCTCGATGGGCAGAGAATTCCAGGACTAGCAATTGGTCAGAAAGTCTTGATTCCAAACGCCGGTCAATACGAGATGTATATGTTGTTCTCACTCGCAAATCAAAACGCGACGCTAAGTCTTATTCAACGTTATCTATTCATGACAGGTCTGTTCTTAATTTTACTCATCGGTTTAATAACCTGGCTGGTAGTTCGGCAAGTTGTGCGACCAGTACGTGAAGCGGCAGAAATTGCTACCCGATTTACTGCAGGAGATTTTTCACAACGTATGAATGTTCACTCACAAGATGAGATTTCAATTCTGGGGCACACTTTCAATGAGATGGCCGAATCCCTCGAAAAGCAGATCGCTAGACTTGAAAACCTCTCACGCGTTCAGCAACGTTTCGTCTCCGATGTATCCCACGAGCTACGAACACCACTTACGACACTTCGGATGGCTTCAGAGGTTATCAGCGCCTCAAAAGAGGGCTTCGAACCAGTTGTGGCTCGAAGCGCCGAGCTCATGGTCGCCCAACTCGATCGATTTGAACGTTTGCTCGAAGACTTGCTTGAAATCAGTCGATTTGATGCTGAAGTCGCGATCTTAGAAACTACTGAATTTGATGTTGTATCTCTTGCGCGGCGTTGTGCCGAAGATTTAAGCCTAGTTGCAATGGAGCGTGCAACAGAGTTGCGAATTTACTCAATCACTCCGGAGATCAATATTAATGCCGATATTCGAAGGGTCGAACGAATACTGCGTAATCTATTCTCAAACGCAATCGATCACTCAGAAGAGAAACCAATTGCAATAACAATAATTGCCAGCGATGATGATGTGGCCATTGGAGTTCGTGATTATGGTGAAGGCCTTGATCAATCGACATTAACGCGGGTATTTGATCGTTTTTGGCGTGCAGATCCTTCACGAGCGCGAACTCGGGGTGGCACTGGCCTTGGTCTTTCAATCGCACTCGAAGATGCCAGACTCCATAATGGTGAACTTGAAGCCTGGGGAAGACCTGGCAAAGGTGCACACTTTGTTGTAACACTTCCTCGGAAAGAGTGGGCAGGTATCAGTTCACGGTTAATTAAGTTGCAGCCCGATGATTTTCACGATTAGTTTCCACAGCGTGATTAGAAAGTAAGAGCGGACTTATAATCTAGTTCAATGCGCATTTTCGGTGAGTTAAGTCAACTTATCTTCCCAGTTCGGTGTTTTGGTTGTAACCGCCTTGGTTTATCAATTTGTTCTCAATGTCGAAGTGATTGGCAACCTCAATACTTCTTATCGCACTTTGCAAATCTACGAGTGCATTCTGCAGTGTTGTATTCACCGACCGCCAGCAAAATTATTCTGGCAGCAAAAGAAAATGGATTGAAAGAGGCTGACAAATTAATTATTGAGGCAATTCAAGGAGTTTTGGCCCAAGCCAATTTTGCTAACCGTACTATCGAACTCATTCCTATTCCATCCTCACCATCAGCGCGCAGACGTAGAGGCCGCAGTTTTATGGTTGATATAACCGCGCAAATTGCACAACGAAGTGGATTTCGACTCACAGATGTGTTGGAGCTGACTCGAAGAGTAAGTGATCAAAGTGGCCTACATGCCAAAGCGCGCGCTGCAAATATGGAGGGGGCCTTCGCTCTCAAGCCGCACGCATATCCGCGGGGAGATCTCGTTCTCATCGACGATGTTGTGACAACTGGTGCGACCTTACGTGAGGCGGCCAGAGCCCTCACCTCCCAGGGCTTGAACGTTCTCGCCTCGGTTACCGCTTGCCTGGCCCAACCTCTACGATAGGGGGGTTGATTCAAGCCACGAGTAGACAACCGAGAGGTCCCCGCGATGCCAGCGTTTTTTGACAAGATTTTGCGTGCAGGAGAAGGACGACTTCTTCGAGATCTCAGCAAAGTTGTCGCTGTTGTCAATGGCCATGAAGGGCGCATCAGCGCTCTTTCAGATGCCGACTTACGGGCTCAAACCTCTCACTTCCAAGAGCGTTATAAGCAAGGTGAGACTCTTGATGATCTACTACCTGAAGCCTTCGCAGTTGTTCGCGAAGCTGCCAAACGAACATTGGGACAGCGTCATTACGACGTTCAACTCATGGGCGGTGCCGCACTCCATCGTGGCAATATCGCAGAAATGCGAACTGGTGAAGGAAAGACGCTAGTTGCCACGCTGCCTTCATATTTGAATGCTCTTGCTGGAAAAGGCGTTCACGTTGTTACTACGAATGACTATTTAGCAGAACGCGATAGTGAATGGATGGGGCGTATTCATCGCTTCTTAGGTTTAACAGTCGGCGTGATTCTTGCAAACATGACTCCAACCGAGCGCCGTGCGGCGTATTTAGCCGATATTACTTACGGTACAAATAATGAGTTTGGTTTTGATTATCTTCGCGACAATATGGCCTGGTCGCTAGAGGAGTGTGTTCAGCGCGATCACTTCTTCGCAGTTGTCGATGAAGTGGATTCAATCTTGATTGATGAAGCCCGAACTCCTCTTATCATTAGTGGACCTGCCGATAAAGCAACCAAATGGTACGTTGAGTTTGCAAATCACGTTGGCAAGTTACAACGCGACGTCCACTACGAGATTGATGAGAAGAAGAAGACCGTTGGCATTCTAGAAGAGGGCGTTACTAAGGTCGAAGAATTGTTACAAATCGGCAATTTGTATGAGGCCGCGAATACTCCAATGATTGGGTATCTCAATAACGCGGTGCGCGCAAAGGAGTTATTTAAGCGCGACAAGGATTATGTTGTAATGAATGGCGAGCTACTCATCGTTGACGAGCACACGGGCCGTATGTTGGCCGGCCGCCGCTACAGCGAAGGATTACACCAAGCCCTTGAAGCAAAAGAGCGAATCGAAATTAAAGATGAGAATCAGACACTTGCAACAATTACTTTGCAGAACTATTTCCGACTTTATTCTAAATTATCTGGAATGACCGGAACGGCAATGACTGAGGCATCTGAGTTCTATCAAATCTACAAGCTTGGCGTAGTACCCATTCCTACAAATCGTGAAATGGTTCGTATTGATCAGGCCGACCTTGTCTATAAATCTGAAGATGGGAAATTTGTCGCAGTAACAGCTGATATCGTAGAAAAACACCGCAAAGGCCAGCCAGTATTGGTCGGTACTGTCAGTGTTGAAAAATCTGAAGAGCTTTCGGCGTTTTTGCGTAAATCTGGTGTCCCACACGAGGTGCTAAATGCTAAACATCACGAACGTGAAGCCGCGATTATTGCGCGAGCGGGCGTACAGGGAGCGGTGACTGTCGCAACAAATATGGCCGGTCGCGGAACTGACATCATGTTGGGTGGAAACCCGGAGTTTATGGCTGATTTTGAACTTCAACGTCGCGGGCTCTCACCAGTAGAAAATGCCGAAGAGTACGAAGCGGCCTGGCCAGATGAGATTGCGCGACAAAAGGCGGCAGTTGCCAAAGGACATGAAGATGTAATCGCACTTGGTGGCCTGTATGTTTTGGGTACCGAGCGACATGAATCTAGGCGTATCGATAATCAGCTCCGTGGACGTTCAGGTCGACAGGGCGATCCTGGTGAATCCCGCTTCTACCTCTCATTACAAGATGAATTAATGCGCCGATTTAACTCAGGAATGGTTGAGCGTTTCTTAACGGCTGCCGGCATTCCGGAAGATGCACCCATTGAATCTAAAATGGTCAGCAATGCCATTCGATCGGCTCAGACTCAGGTCGAGGCACAAAACTTTGAAATGCGTAAGAACGTATTGAAGTATGACGATGTCATGAATCGTCAACGCCAGGTTGTATATGGCGAGCGACGCTTGGTCTTAGAAGGCGCCGATATTAAGGATCAAGTTGCAGATTTCGTTCGTGAAACTTTAACTGCATATATCAGTATCGCGACATCCAATGGATATGCCGAGGATTGGGATTTAGAAACCCTTTGGAATGCACTGAAAACGATTTATCCAATCTCATTTAGCATTGAAGATTTGGTTGCATCAGTTGGTTCTCGGGGCGCATTGGATTCTGACTTCATTACAGCACGTGTAATTGAAGACTGCGAAACTGCCTATGCCGCACGCGAAGAGAGTTTAGGTTCAGAGGTAATGCGCGAACTTGAGCGCAAAGTCCTGCTATCTGTCTTGGATCGCAAATGGCGCGAGCATCTCTATGAGATGGATTATCTCCAAGAGGGAATCGGGCTACGCGCGATGGCCCAACGAGATCCATTAGTTGAATACCAGCGAGAAGGCTTCGATCTCTTTTCAGCGATGATGGATGCTATTAAAGAAGAGATTGCAGGATTACTTTTCAATATCGAGATCACCGTTGAAACCTCAAATAATGAGGTAACTGGAGCGGGACTGGAAGCTAAGCCACTACCGACAACTGGTTTGCAATATACAGCCGCCGATGAGTCAGGTGTTCGCACAACGGGGGATGTATCTAGAAATGCGCCTTGTCCGTGTGGTTCGGGCAAAAAATACAAGAGATGCCACGGAGCTAGCTAAAGCAAGGTAAGGGATGTACACAACCAGCGCTTGTCTACGCCCTCGAATCTAAATACAAGCGCGCGCAATCGAGCTCCGAAGCGGACCGTCATGGTCGCCTCACATATTCCAATCAATGGTTGAGTCACGTGTAGCTTCCTAATCTTTCCTATCTCTTTTTGGCTTCCAGATTTTTCAAGTAGCTGCACGTAGACCCTATGGTGAAATAGCGAAGTTAGTTGTTTTGGGGGACGTTTGCCTGCATAGACCTCTAAAACATTTCGTGCAAAATCTTCACACCACCGAGAAAGCTCAGGGAGATCTTCGGCAGATGTTGGAACGGGCGCAAATTCAGGATCAAACTCATCCCCAAAACTAGTTGGTACTAAGTAAAGCTTCTCACTCTTCTCAATGACAGGCGCTGGTTCAGGCCGAAATATCTCTAGAATGGGATGCAACCAGTCTTCGTTTACATCACTTGATATCTCAATAATTTCGATCGAGTTGAACTCTGGACTTGCTTCATACAGTGGATTTGTGGTCATAGAGCTAGATTTCACAGCACATCCGGGTATTGCTTCAACCTAACTGATGATTCTTTATCATCCAAAAGGTTGATTGTGGACGTGGCTCAAAGTTGTGCTTGGGCATGGCCTTGAGTACTCGACATGGCCAATAAAAAAGAAAGTTCACGATCTCGTACGGCATTAGCGATAGTTTTAGTTTCAGCCTCATTTCTCTCAGCCTTCTTACTTGCGGTTTTCTCTCAGCGAGGAAGTGATTTCTGGGTTGCAAGTATTGATATGGCGCCTGGACATCAGATTGTTACGGGTGATGTAAATCTTCACCATCTAGATTTAGATTCAAGTAGTCCAATATATTTGGGAAAAAATGAAGACCCACTTGGCTTAATTGTTAACATTAAGGTGATTCCTGGACAGATCTTGAGTACTCAGAATGTCAGTTCAAGTAGCAACTCAATAGCAGCCAGCGCCGTGCCGATTAGTATTCGAGCTGTCGACCTACCTGATGGGATACAAATCGGGGAGGCTGTAGATATTTATTGGGTAATCGATAGTCAAAGCGGGGAAGTACCAGTAGATCCAGTCCTGATTCTAGGCGGGGTAACGCTGCTCAATGTCGATACCAAAAGTAAGAATTTTGGAACAGATATCTCCTTAACTGTCTCTATCGAAGAGACTCAAGTGCCACGTCTACTCGGAGCGACTACACACGGGCGTCTAGTTATTGTGAGGTCTCATGTCTGAGGTAGAACTTCCAACGGTAATAACGGCTATCGCCAATGCTCAAACGGAGGGTTTTGTAGCAGGGTCGCTATTTGCTCAGGGGTGGAGTGTGATCTTTAGGGCTTTAGATTTCGATTCACTCGAAAAATATATGAGGAGCTCTCCAGAAATGGCACGTGGAGCACTCCTCATATTTTCACCGGATTTAGCGGGAATTTCAGGCGAAAATATCAATCTTCTTCGCATGAATGTAAAAGAAATGATCGGCTTCTCCGATGATGTTACAAGTGATATACATTTCGGTCAGTTGTACCCGATACCGGTTACTGCAACGGATTTAGTAAGTATTGTTCGTGGCTTCCTGCGATCGCCTCTAATTCGCCGTGATTCACATTCACCCCATCCAGGACGACAAGCTCAAGTTTTGGCAATAGGTTCAGCTGGAAGTTCAACGGGTTGTACGACTTTAGCGATTAATGTGGCGATGGAGCTGAGCTTGCTGGATAGATCCACCCTGCTTATAGATGCGAATTTTCGCGCGCCGTCAATCGCTGCACTTCTAGCGGTTCGAAATGTAAAGAGTGAGACTGGGTGGCGCTCGATTGCTCCTAAATTATCTATCTCTGAGATTGGACAAGACGATATCCAAGCAGTTGATGGGTTTTTAGAGGAGGCCACTAACTCTTTTGATTGCGTAGTAATCGACCTCGGCTCTATCTCTGGATTATCAAATCGGTTAACAGATCGAAGATGGACTTCGATAATGACTACATGGTCTTGCGATCAAGGTGATGAACTAATGGTCGTTGCACGTCCTGATCTATTGGGAGTACACCGGTTAGAACAGGTTAGTTCACTCATTGAAAAGACCTCAATACGAAGTAGCTTGAGTTTCACCCTCAATATGCGCTCCCAAGGTCGAAAGGGCGAGGCTGAAGAGGCAAAATTCCTGGCCATTACAACTCCACTTCGGCCAATCAATCTACGTGTTATCGCTCGTGATTCGCGTGCGACATCGGCAGCCGAGAGCGCGAAATCAACACTGGTAGAGGCAAGTGAGCGCTCAGGACTGCGTAAATCAATAGCAAAGATAGCTAGCCAGATGCAGCGATAGTTTCTATTACTATGGGCAGGTGCGTGCATACCTTCCAATTGGTCATAGCGGTCTTGAAGCTTTTTTGGCGCAAGGAAGTATTCAACTAACTCAGATATATGCAGCAACTCCTATTTTTCTTGATGAGAACTCTGAGTGTGATGAGGAAGAGATTGAGTACCTTCTTGCAATACGAGCTGGCGAGGCAGCTTTAGAACTTCGCACTTCCTTATCCTCACCAGGATTGGTCTTAGCAATCGATTTAGAAGAGGCCCAGTGCGGTGAAAATTATGAAGAGATGATTACTGTTCTGGGACCTGTTTCCTGGAGCCAAGTCGCTTGTGCGCTTTTGGCGCAAGAGGGTGCAGATGAGTTGGCTTGGTTTGCAACTCAAGAGATTGCACCAGAGTTAGATAGCTGGAAATAGAAGTGCCACAGTTTGAAAATCTGATTCACGGACGAAGCTCGGTGACAATAGATCAAGCCCATCGACTTCGTGAGCTGGTGGCAGATTGGCAATTGCTCTCAGATCTCTCCTTTGCCGACTTAATTTTATGGGTGCCGATACGAAAAGATGTGAAACTTTGGCCAACCGGACATGTTGCCGTTGCCCATATACGTCCAACTACTGCCGCAACTGTTTTTGCAGATGATGTAATTGGTGATGAAGTAATGTGGGGCAGTCGAAGTCAAATTGATGAGGCACTCTCAAGTGGTGAAATTATTCGCAGTTCAGAACCTGAATTAATTGGCGACCTAATGATTAAAGAAGAGACGATTCCAGTCTTCTTTGATGGTCAAGTTATCGCTGTAATCTCTCGACACCGAAACTCAGATTTAATGCGATCGCCAGGTGTTCTTGAGTTAAATTATCGCGAGATTGCGCACTCGCTCTATCGAATGGTGGCAGAAGGATCATTTCCTTACGTTGATGCGGGCTCCCTGTTTGAGCCTGTTCCGCGCGTGGGAGATGGATTAATTCGCCTTGATACAAATGGCGTCATCTCATTTGCAAGCCCAAATGCGCGCTCAGCCTTTAGCCGAATGGGATGGAAAAATGAGATTGCAAATCACAAGCTTGGAGATGTCGCTGAATCGGTTGTTAAAAACTCAGCCGATGCTCATGAAGAGGCGATTACGTCGCGACTAAATGGCAAAACGCTGCGCCGGGTAGAGATCGATAATCAAGGTGCAACAATAGATTTACTTGTTCTTCCATTACTTGCGGGGGAAGACCGAATAGGAGCAATTGTTTTGCTCCAAAATGTTACAGAGCTTCGTCGCCGTGATCGTGAACTGGTTACTAAAGATGCGACAATTCGCGAGATTCACCACCGTGTTAAGAATAATCTGCAGACGGTTTCGGCGCTTTTGAGACTTCAAGCCAGGCGTATTGAAGATCCAGGAGCCGCATCGGCTCTCAATGAAGCGGTACGAAGAATTGCATCTATCGCCCTGGTTCATGAAACTTTGTCCAGTAGCAGCGAGAATGATGTCGCCTTTGATGTCGTATTAACAAACTTAATTACCCATGCACTAGAGCTCAGTCCGCGAATGGGCGAGCTCACGATTGAGCGAAAGGGCGAGCTCGGATCATTAGAGTCGCGCCTGGCAACTCCATTATCGTTAGTAGTAACCGAACTGATGCATAACGCCCTTGAACATGGACTTGCCGAGCAGGGCTCGATTTTGTCGATCCAACTTGCCCGCTATAGCAATGAGTGCGTGATCACAATTGTTGATGATGGCGTTGGTCTGCCCGCAGGCTTTGATTTATCGACCTCTTCTAATTTGGGACTTCAGATAGTGCGAACTCTGACTGAGAATGAGTTGAAGGGCCTATTAAAGTTAACGTCCACAGAGATGGGTACAACGGCAACGCTTAGATTTCCGCTATAGCATGCGGTAGGTTTTAAAAAGAGTTTTGCTGCTCCTGAAGGCGAGCGCGGTTACGCGCAGCACGTCGCTTTAGTGCACGTCGTTCATCTTCAGATAGGCCGCCCCAGACACCGGCGTCCTGGCCGCTCTCTAAGGCCCATGCAAGACATGGCTCTTTGACGATGCAGCGGTTACATACCTTTTTAGCCTCTTCGATCTGAGAGATAGCTGGACCAGTATTTCCAACTGGGAAGAAGAGCTCGGGATCTTCATCACGGCAGGCCGATTGATGTCGCCAATCCATGTGCGCGCCTCCTCTAGCCCCGTTGTGGCGAGGCGTTATTAATCGAAATCCCACTTGTGATACGCAAATACATTGCGCAAGATGCTTATTCTCTCGCGTTCTATGGTTATTAACAAGGATGTACGCCAAAAGATTTCCACATAAGTGGGTGATATATATCGCCTGTGCCCCCGACAGGAATCGAACCTGTGCACCCGCCTCCGGAGGGCGGTGCTCTATCCCCTGAGCTACGGGGGCTCAATAGGTTGTACTGGTTAAGGCTATCAGCGGGTGCGAAGTAGGCCTACACCTGAAACAATCACGCCATGAGTTCAACTGCCTACTTTGCTACCGGTTGTTTCTGGGGCGCCGAACGCCGCTTCTGGTCCTTAGGTGGGGTAATTGAAACCTCGGTGGGCTATATGGGTGGCAGCGTTTCGAATCCAACATATGAAGATGTGTGCACTGGCTCTACCGGCCATGCCGAGATGGTGAAAGTCAGCTTCGATGAGTCGAAGGTAAGTTATCAACGTCTGCTTGAAGAGTTTTGGACGATGCATGATCCTACCTCTCTGAATCAGCAAGGTGGCGATATTGGAACGCAGTATCGCAGTGCAATTTTTACAACTACACCCGAACAATATGTACGAGCTGTTGCATCACGCGATCTCTACCAGGGCGAGTTAACTTCCCAAGGTTTGGATCCGATAGTTACTGAGATTCTAACTGCGCACGATATTGAGTACTACCTCGCTGAGGAGTACCACCAAAAATATTTAATTAAGAATCCAAATGGTTATGACTGTCACTCCAGTACTGGAGTTGCATTTCCAACATCGGGTGCAACTCTATGAGCGAGCGGGAGTATCCAGTCAAGCTAGATGAAGTTGGATTGAAGGCAAGTTTGGACGCACTTTCATATGACGTATTGAGAAATGCAGCTACCGAACGTCCATTTACTGGCGAATACACCGATACAGACAAGCTCGGAGTCTATAAATGTAAGGCCTGTAGCTCTGTGCTTTTTAAGAGCCAGACTAAGTTTCACTCGGGCTGTGGGTGGCCATCATTTTATGCCCCTACATCCGAAGATGCCGTCGAACTTATAGAAGATCGATCCCTTTTCCCACGAGTGCGCACAGAGGTTCGATGTGCAGCCTGTGGTTCACACCTTGGTCATGTATTTAAAGGTGAAGGTTATGACGTTCCTACCGATGAGCGCTGGTGTATCAACTCGGTCTCACTGATTCTGGAAGATATTTAGTACTCCAACCCCCGCGACTCATGTACAGCTTGGTAGCAATACCAAGCGGCAACACTGCGATACGGCTGAAGTTTTTCACCCTTTATATCTAGGATTTTAGGGTTGGTCTCTTCGGCATTCTTATGAATTAGATCCCAACCGCGACGAACAGCTAAATCCCCAGTCGGCCAGATATTGAGTCTTCCTAGTTGAAACATCATGAACATCTCTACGGTCCATCGTCCGATTCCCCACAAAGAGGTAAGCGCATTGTAAATCTCTTGATCCTGATGAATTTCATCTATGTTCTCAATGGGAATAGTTTTATCTAGAACCGCCGCAGCTAAGCCTTTGATTGTGCGAGCTTTTGCACCAGATACTCCGATTTCCCGCAGAGCCCCATCATCAAGTTTTATCAATTTTCGAGCAGTGATCTTGCCATTGCACAATTTCAATAAGCGACCATGAATTGTTTCAGCGGCCTTAGTTGCAAGTTGCTGCGAAATTACCGCACTTATTAGTGATTCAAAATTTGTAGCGGTCGGTTGACTTCGCCCAATTGTACACAGTGGCCTTCGTGCAATTAGTGGGATGAACTTCTTATCTAATTCACCTACCTCTGCGACGATCCGCCGCATCTTCTGCGTCGAGTGAAGTGCCATTGATCAAAGCGAGAAAGTTGGATATTCATCAGTAACTAGTAGCAGTGCATAGCCAACGATGCGGTTCCAATATGCGATTGTTCCAACGACACCTTCGGCGCATGTTTCTGGATAGTTTCCTGTAAAAAGAATGCTAAACCAGGCGATGAGAGTTAAAATTCCTGCATAGATTAAGTAGGCAAAACCAACGACATAGAGTGGAATAGCCAAGAACCATTTAATGAGAGGTAACCAACGATTGAGCTCCTTGGCATTAACTGGAGGGAAAGTCACGCTGACAACGTCGTTCTCCTCAATCGATGGGTATTCATCGGTGAGTAAAAGTAGATAAGCATCGACTCGAGTTTGCAGCGAGAGGAGTGCCTCATTAAATGTCAAAAGGTAAGTTGGGTAGATCTGTCGAACTACTATTGCTAGGGCTACAGGCAACACTAGGAATCCAACTGCCATGTAGTTAGATCTCGATGTGCTCAAATCTGTCGGCGCAAAAGAGGCGACAAATATCGCCATCGGCATAACGAGAATGATGCGAAAGAGCGCGCTGACTCGGTTACGTTCGGTCAGCGATACATCGATTTGGGTCTGAATTTGAGGGCTCATGGATGGCAACTTACCTTTAATTGAGCAAACCCATTGCATTGTGCAGCCTTGGTGCCGTAGTTTTGCACTTCTTGCATTGCGTTTGCAGTTTTTTGCAGAATTAAGTGGGAGTTAAGGGGCGAGCAATGGCAGGCATCAAGGAGGTCGCCGAAGAGGCAGGAGTTTCGACTGCAACTGTTTCACGGGCGCTTCGTGGCCTGCACCATGTCAATGAGGCCACACGGTTAAAGATCGTTAGCGCTGCTGAGAAATTGGGCTACCCGCTAACTCGAAGTGAATCCCCATCGGGGCGCACAAATAGTATTGGCGTGGTTGCACCATATATTTCACGCTGGTATTTCTCCCAAGTCATTAGCGGAGCTGAGCAAGCGCTACGTGAGGCCGGCTTTGATTTACTCCTCTATAACTTTAGTGCGATGAAAGGACGCGAGCGTCTATTCCAACACCAACTATTAAAAGGTCGAGTGGATGCCTTGATCGTAATCTCACTTCCTCCGACCGAGGAAGAGTTTGATTCGATTTTAGGACTTGGAATTCCAATTGCACTAGTTGGGATGGATCATCCGCAGTGTGCAAGCGTGAAGATCGATGATGTCGCCGGTGCTCGTACGGCAACTCAGCATTTAGTCAATCAAGGCCATAAAAAAATAGGGTTAATGTCTGGACGCCCCGATGACCCTTTCAATTTTAGTGTTCCGCAAGATCGACGCAAAGGCTTCATGCAAGTTCTAGCCGAGAATGGGCTTGAGTGGCTTCCTTCGAGAGAGGTTCATGGTGATTTCACAATGAACACTGCATCTCGTGCGATGGATGATTTACTGGCCCGCCCGAATAGGCCAACTGCAATCTTTTGTGAATCAGATGAGATGGCAATGGGCGCACTACAGGCGCTACGTCAACACGGCCTCAAATCTCCCGAGGATATTTCAATCGTTGGTTTCGATGGACATGAGATGGCAGAGTTTTCCGAATTAACAACAATCGAACAGCCCGTAGCATTGATGGGCGAGATGGCGGCCTGGTCGATAATGGAGCGTTTACGAAAGCCCAATGTCGTGCCTCCATCGCTGGTATTGCCCACTACTTTAGTTGTCCGAAATACAACTCGTAGACTGCTAGTTGGCGAGGCTTAGCAGCACTTCATTAATCGCACAGCACAAGGTAATCTACTTAAATGACTGATTCCAATATTCAAACGCCGGCATTGAGCAAGCTCCTAACTCATCACTCAGAGAAGTGGCGTGGTTTCGATCGCGATGTCCTACCTCTTCCAGTGGCAGAGATGGATTTTCCTATCGCCGAACCGATTCGCAAAGTGCTCCAAGATATGGTCGCACAATCAGATTTAGGGTACTTGGGTTCTGTACCAGAGCTAGCATCGGGATTTGCCAAGTTTGCGCACGAACGGTGGAGTTGGACTGTAGATACTAATCAAGTTCGAATCGCCTCAGATGTTGGCGTTGCCGTCGTCGAAGTACTGCGTGTAATTACCAAGCCGGGGGATAAAGTTCTTGTGAACTCGCCGGTCTATCAAAATTTTTACAACTGGATTATTGAGACTAACCTGACAAAAGTAGATGTAGCTTTCACGCGTACTGGTAATGAAGATGGTGAATCCAATCCTTGGGAGATAGATCTAGATGCAGTCGAGAAAGTCTACGCAGATGGATTAAAGATTCACCTACTCTGTTCTCCGCATAATCCATTAGGGCGTGTTTTTTCACGAGATGAGCTTTCTCGAATAGCCGAGATGGCCAAGAAATATGGTGTGATAGTAATAAGCGATGAGATTCATGCGCCACTGACTTTTAACCCTAAGGATTTCATTCCATTCTTAGCGCTAAACGATGTAGCGCGTGAAGTGGGAATTGCAGTGACTGCGGCCTCAAAAGGTTGGAACATTGCCGGACTTAAATGCGCGATTATTGTTTCTCAAAGTGAAGTAATGAACTCCAAATTAGAGGCGTTGCCAATGGCAGTGCATTATCGAGCATCGATTTTAGGCGCCTTTGCAGCTGCGGTGGCCTTTGCCGAAGGTGGAGTGTGGCTAGATTCGGCGATTAAACAACTCGATCACAATCGTTTTTATTTGAGAGAGTTACTACAGGCACAGCTTCCAACGGTCAGATACCACATTCCACAGAATAGTTATTTAGCTTGGTTGGATGTAAGTAGTTTGAATCTGGGTGAGGATCCCTCAGCAGTTCTTTTAGAAAAGGGACGGGTAGCTTTTAACCCAGGTCATACCTATGGAGCTCAATGTTCTCAATATGTTCGACTCAACTTTGCAACAAGTCCAGAGATTATCGCCGAGTCGATCAAGCGCATCGTAGGCGTGTTGAAGTAGTGAGTCACGACTACGACGTAATCATCATTGGTGGGGGTCACAATGGTTTAGTCGCCGCTGCCTACCTTGCACGCAGTGGAAAGAGCGTCTGCCTGCTTGAAGCAAAGTCGGAACTAGGCGGAGCGACCACAAGTGTGCGCGCCTTCCCTGAATATGATGCTCGTGTTTCACGGTACTCGTATTTAGTCTCGCTACTGCCAGATTCAATCATTGCCGATCTCGGACTTAATTTTGAATGTATTTCTCGAACAGTTTCTAGTTATACCCCTTATCAGCGCGATGGAAAAGATTTAGGTCTATACGTCTCTCGCCAATGGGATGCAATGACAGAGACCTCGTTTGATATCTTAGATTCATCGGGTCATGAGTCTGCGGCGTGGCAGGAGTTTTATGCAGAGATAGCAGAGTTTGCTAAACGAATCGCTCCGACTTTGCTCAAGCCGCTCATGACACGCAATGATTTGAGAGAGTTGATAGACCTGCCAAAGGTTTGGGAATACATGATTGAGAAGCCAATTGGCCAAGTGATAACAACAAGGTTTAAGAATGATGTTGTACGCGGTGTTGTGCTTACCGATGCCCTCATCGGTACCTTTGCCTCAGCCTATGAGATTCAGGCAAACATCTGTTTTCTCTACCACCTTATGGGTAACGGTACGGGTGAGTGGAAAGTGCCTAAAGGTGGAATGGGTGCGTTAGTAGCCGAGTTAGAACGAGTTGTTGTCGCTGCAGGGGTGGATATAAATCTCAATCAAGAAGTCACAACTGTTCAAAGTGATGCCGACGGAGTAAACGTTGTGACTGCAGATGGTCAAAAACTGCGTGCTCGGTATGTGCTATCAAATGCCGCTCCTCAAACACTTGCAAAGTTACGGGGGACGATTAAGCCTGAGAGCTTAGATGGTTCACAAATGAAGATTAATATTTTGCTCAAACGTCTGCCGAGATTAAAGTCTGGCGTGGATCCTGCGCTTGCTTTCGCCGGCACTTTCCATGCAAATGAGAGCTTTTCTCAGTTCGAACAGGTTTTCATCGACGCTAAAGCTGGAATCATGCCTGAGGTGATGCCGATTGAAATGTACTGCCACACATTAACCGATCCCTCAATTTTGAGTTCAGAGCTCGCCGATCTTGGTTATCACACGTTAACTTTATTTGGCCTACATACTCCTGCGGCACTTTTTGATGGTGATAATGAAGCTATGCGGGCTAGGGCGTTAGAGGCCGCTCTTTCATCCTTAAACCAATATCTGGCAGAACCTGTTGAGGATTTAATCGTTGGAATCGAAGTGAAATCTCCATTGGACATTGAGAAAGATATCGGGCTTCCTCGAGGAAATATTTTTCACCGTGACTTGCATTTCCCTTTCCACGAAGAGGGCAGTACCCCAAGTTGGGGCGTAGAAACCGATGATCCCCGAATCTTTATATGTGGAGCCGGCGCGATTCGTGGAGGCGGAGTGAGCGGTGTGCCCGGACATAACGCGGCGATGGCTGTACTTGCTAAGGATTAGGCTAAGCCCATGAATCAGCACCCAGAAACAACTGCCATAACTGCCGGTCGCCCTAAAGTAGAACCGGATGCATCACTAAATCCACCTGTAGTTCTTACATCTACATTTCACGCCGGTGGTGCTATCGGTTATGGCAGATATGGAAATCAGACATGGAGCGCCCTTGAAGATGCAATTGGCGCACTCGAAGGTGGGTCCACTTTAGTTTTTTCATCGGGAATGGCAGCGATCAGTGCAGTCTGTTCAATTTTGCCTGTAGGTGCACCGATTGTTGCATCGAACCAGGGGTATAGCGGAGTTATGTCGTTATTGAACTCATTTCATGAGAGCTCTCGCCTAGAGGTTCGGTTCGTGGATGTTGTTGATACCGCAGCAGTGACTGCCGCAATGAAAGGTGCAGCTTTACTTTGGTTAGAGTCACCAACTAATCCCTGTTTAGATGTTGCCGATCTTGAAACATTAATTGCTACCGCTAAGCAGATGGGAATCGGCGTGGCCGTCGATAACACTTTTGCGACTCCATTAGTTCAGAAGCCATTAGCCATGGGCGCAGATATCGTGATGCACTCAGTTACTAAGTTTTTATCGGGCCATAGCGATGTTCTTATGGGCTCGCTCTCGACCAACGATCCCGCCCTTCTTAAACGATTACAGGATTCGAGAAGCTTTAACGGCTCCATTCCTGGGCCTTTCGAGTGTTGGCTAGCTCTTCGAGGACTACGGACTTTCCCGTTGCGCTTTAATAAATCACAGGAAAATGCCAAGCAACTTATTGCAAGGCTCTCTGCCCATCCAAAAATCACGAGAGTTCGCTATCCCGGCTTCGGCGCAATTATCTCTTTCGAAGTTGATGGCACGGCTGAGCAGACGCAAAAAGTCTGTGAATCCTCACATTTAATCGCCCATGCAACCAGTTTGGGAGGGGTGGAGTCTCTATGGGAACGCCGCCGCCGTTGGCCAATTGAAAGCCCCTCTGTTCCAGAGCAGTTGATCCGCCTATCGGTCGGATGTGAACACGTTGATGATATTTGGAACGACATCGAAGGCGCATTGGCATCTATCTAGAGAAATTTATCGAGATAGAGAGTATTTTTAGAACATGGTCAAAGCGATTCGCCGCATTTTTGCAGCGGTAACAGTTGCACTTTTGGCCTTCCGTGCCGTCGGATCCTTCCTCTCCTGGATTGAGCACCAAGAGGATTCAACTGCAGATGCATGGATTGATGAAGATGAGTACGAAGATGTCTAATGCCACATACATTCCCGGAACATGCAATCTTGGAAAGAGTGAGATTCGCCGAAGGCAAATAGTTGGATTGGTCGGATTATTTTTCTCACTGAGTTCTTTAGTGGGATTGATGTCTATTCATGCCGAGAGATCAGCGCGCTTAGGAATATTCCTGCCACTTATGGTCGCATCCGTTGGGTTTGTGCAATCAAGAAGTAAGTTCTGTTTAGCTTATGGCTTTGCAGGTACTTTCAATCTCGGCAAGCTCGGAGATATCTCACGAGTGAGTGACCCAATAGACAGAGCAGCAGATAGAGCAACTGCGCTCAAAATTCTTCTAAAATCTTTTTTGCTTGCAGCACTAGCAACTGTGGTGGTGTACGTACTACCCTTCTAAGTATGAAGATTCATATTCATACCCGTAATGCAGATCTAGCAGAAGATTTTAGAGACATCGTCGAAGAAAAACTCAACTCAATGGAGCGTTTTAGCGTCACAATTGAACGCGTCGAAGTTGAGATTCTTCATGAAGCCAACCCTCGCCAAGGGAAGAATTCACATCGCGTTATTTTAACTTCACATGGCGCGGGTCCACTGATCAAGTCTGAGGCTGCAGAGTTCAATGATGTCGCAGCATTTGACTCAGCAATAAAGGCTTTTGCTCTGCAGATTCGAAAGATTCATGAGCGCACCAAAGATCACGATCGGGAAACATTAAGAAAGCGAAAAAACGCAGTTTAAATAATTTCACTTCCATCTTTGCGGGTTGCAGTCAGACTTGCGACAGTGGTAATCACTAGGCTGGCAACAATTACTCCTAAGCTCACTTCTAAGCTGACTTCTGGAATATGTATACCTGCAATCGCATCGATCCCTATGCCATGAAAGGCCTCCATAATCATCTTTACGCCAATAAAGGCCAAGATGAATGAAAGACCCTTTGAAAGAAAAATTAATCGTGCGAGCAGACCTTCCAGCAAGAAATACAGTTGGCGCAGACCCATTAAGGCAAAGACATTTGCGGTGGTAACGATGTAAGGATCTTTAGTCAGCCCGAATATGGCTGGGATTGAGTCAAGCGAGAAGACCAAATTAGTTAGACCTAAAGCCACAAGTGCGATGGTAAAAATGCTTATGCCCTTGGATTTCAAATGGGAGACTATCCGTCCCTCTTTCCACTCGTCATCTTCTTTTTCTTTTGCAAGGGTATATGCCGTATAGATAAGGAAAGCGCCGAAAAGAAAGAAAACACTGGCAAAACGTGAAATTAGAGCCGCACCAAGAGGAATCAAAATACCTCGAATGGCGATAGTGAGCATGATGCCAAGGAGCAATACCAATTGCTGCTTCTCTTTTTGAACTTTGAGGTGCGTAAGTATGATGATAAATACGAAGATGTTATCGACAGAGAGTGCATATTCAGTAAGCCATCCTGCAAAGAACTCTTTTTGCCCCGATGAACTCGACCAGTGCGGGAGGAAAGATCCAAACGCGATAGCTGTGCCGATATAGAAAATTGTCCAAAAGGCCGATTCGAAAATTGAGGTAGCTTTATTGCGTCGAAGTACTGCAACTGCAAAATCCACAACAATGACGCCAGTTAGTACTCCGATTGTCACCAGCCATGTTGTCGTAGATTCCATGGCCGTATTCTGTCAGTTAGTTAAGGCTCCAGATACATGAATAAGGCGGAAGGAGCCATTTTTCTCCGTGAACTTCTAGGCTCCCTGAACTAATGAGGATTACCTGGCCCTTGGCCTCAATCTCTTGTGCATGCTCGGCTAGGTTCATCGTAATCTGCAGTGGGCCTCGTTGAAAGATTAATAGGTTCGCACTCTTGACTTCGGAGTTGGATGATTGAAGCCATTGCATCTGCTCGACACCAGTTAAGTGAATTTTTCGTAACGTTAAAGCTTGTCGGTAAAGATTTAATGTGCTCTGTGGATCTAAATCTTCAACTTCTACTGTCAGCGATTTCCATAATGGATCTATAGGAAGCCAAGGAGTACCAGTGGTGAAGCCAAATGGAGATTGCTCACCGCTCCAAGGAAGTGGGACTCGTGCGCCATCACGCCCTTTAACCTCACCATTAGTCCTAAGAAATGCGGGGTCTTGGCGATCTGCATCACGGAGTTTGCCATCGGGTAGCCCTAACTCTTGCCCGGCAAAAACATATGCCGATCCGGGTAGCGCCAAAACAAAAACCGCCAACGCGCGAGATTGTGCATCACCGATTCTGGAGGCAACTCGAGGTGAATCGTGGTTACTTAGCGCCCACGTAGGAAGGGCCTTTACCGTTGCAGTAAGTGCGATAGAGCGGGAGATAACATCAAATAGGAAATCTTCATCGAAAGGGGCAGTTAGTAAGTCAAAGTTAAAGACTTGGTGAAGTTCATCAGGACGCACATAGAGCGTTGCATTAATCGGAGGATGGACCCAAGCCTCGGCAACGGCCATAATCTCTCGGCCAATATATGAGTCAAAAATCTTTCTCCATGAACGGTAAATCTCATGAACGCCTTGGCGATCAAAGAAGGGAACCGACATAAGTAAGGCATTTCTCTTTTCGATATCCATATCAACGTCTAAACGAAGCGCATCACTTAAGCCCTGCGGATCAGGGTGGTTTTCACGGATATTCTCTTTTACAAGTCCATGGGCTACATCAACTCGAAATCCATCTACGCCCAGGTCTAACCAAAACCGCAACGTCTTTTCAAAGTCATCTCTTACCTCGTTATTTTCCCAGTTCAAATCTGGCTGCGAGGAATCAAATAGGTGCAGATAATACTGACCATCTTCAACTTGAGTCCATGAAGGACCGCCAAAAAGTGAAATCCAGTTGTTAGGGGGTGTTCCATCGGGATTAGCATCGTAGAAATGAAATCTATTTCGCTCGGGGGAGCCAGGCCCTGCAGCCAAAGCTGCTTGAAACCATGCATGGCGATCTGAAAAATGATTAGGGACAATATCGACTACTACCCGAAGGCTTAACTCGTGTGCTCGATCTATGAGAGTTTCAAAATCACTGAGATTTCCAAAGCGTGGATCTACATCCCGCGGATTCGCAACGTCATATCCGCCGTCTTTATTGGGCGAGGTATAAAAGGGGCTGAGCCAAATGGCATCTACGCCAAGTTTTTGAACATAGTCGAGGTGGGATGTAATCCCAGGCAAATCGCCTTCGCCATCGCCATTGCTATCAAAGAAAGAGCGTGGATAAATCTGATAAATCACCGCTTCTTTCCACCAAGGCGTCGAAGTCATAGCCTGAATCTAAGCCAGGTGCCGTTTAGCAATCAATGCAATAAACCTGAAAGAGGGCCTATAAGGTTGCGCTTATATAACGATTTAGCGTGAAAGCTTAGATTCAACTTCCTTCATTAAGGCATGGATACTTTTAGAGATTTCATGAAGTTCAGCAAGCTCCTGATGCGCCAAGGAGCGAGCCTCCTTTGCTAACTCAAACTCTGCCAGTGAGGCCGTATGAGTCTCATTGATCGTATCCTCAACACTTTGCGACTGTACTTTTTGTCCAACCATAATGATTGAGAGCAAAACCAGCTGCAAAAAAGTCTGTGCTATCCAGGAAACGATAACAATGGAATCTCCCGATGATATGGCTTTAGGCAGAGAGATGAGGGCGATTGCGGCAAATAAGTATGCACACCACATAGTCGCTACACCGTTAGTAATCTTTTCTGCTAACCAAGGATTAAATCGCTTCATGTGCCAAGAGTAGCCAATAGCTTGCATTTACCGAAGGACATCTAGGTAGGTTCAATTTATTGTGCTTTCTCTGTGAATCTCTAGCTGTAGCAGGCATTTCATTGTAAAAAACGTCGCACACATGAAAGAGTGGGCTCATGAGTGAGTTGATAATGGTCGTTGATGATGAACCCGGCGTTCGAGCGCTATTGCACGATACTCTGAGAATTGCTGGCTTCGAAGTCGTTGAGGCGACAGATGGTATGTCTGCACTTACATTACTGCGTACTACTAAACCTGCGCTGATGGTTATAGACATTAATATGCCTTTGATGGATGGCTTTGAACTTGTTGAACGACTTCGTAGCAACAATGATTTAACACCAGTCCTGATGTTAACCGCGCGCGAAGAGAAGAGTGATATCGCAAGAGGTTTGAAAATTGGTGCCGATGACTATGTCATCAAACCCTTTGGAATCGAGGAGTTAGTTCTGCGGATCAAGGCTATTTTGCGCCGTTCTTATCGAAGCCCAGCAGGTTCGGCTCTTCTCACATGTGGTCCAATTTCAATTGATGATGAACAACATTCTGTAACCTTCAACGGGCAAGAGATTGACCTATCTCCAACAGAGTATCGCCTCTTGCAGGTCTTAATTGAGAAAAAGGGCCGAGTGCTCAGCAAGAAACTACTTCTGGATGAAGTCTGGGGAATTACATTCGAATCCGAAAGCACCGTGACCGATACATATATTTCTTACTTACGAAAGAAGTTCCATCGCGATGGTTTTGAGGGGATTAAAACTATTCGAGGCATTGGCTTTCAAATTCAGGAGCCGAAGTAAGTTCGATGAAGAGTAAAACCCGTCAAATTCTCGCAACAGCTACTGTTACTTCAATTCTCTCAATTTTAATCGGTGGTTTCGCCGTATGGAGCTCTTATGAATCTGAGCTGTCGGTTGTCAATCAAGAGTTAGCAACCGTTGCCTTCGATGTTAAGAGCACCCCCCTTGACCCAATCAATGCTGCGTTACTGAGCATCGAGCAAAATAGTTTTGATATTACTCTGATTTTTAAAGCCCCTACAGGTGAGAGAGCGATACTGAAAGAGTCTAAGAAGGCGGTGCTCGGAGGCAAGAGCAGATTGCAAATTCGCTATATTCCAATTCAAGCAGGTGAGGAGCTGATTATTGCCGCCTCGGTCGCTGAGATTGATTCCTCATTGACTACTAATCTATGGCGCCTATTGATTTTTATTTTAGTAGCAAATGCTTTTGCATCATTTGTTAGTGTCCTTATTAGCCGATCAGGCTCACTTGCTTTGGAGCGAGCCCAACGTGCAAAAATGCAAGAGTTTCTGGGAGATGCCGCCCACGAGCTCAGAACACCCTTGACTGTAGTCAAGGGATACGCCGAACTCCTAGAGGCAAAGAAGTTAGAGGCAGATCGAGAGAGGCAAGCCTTTACACGGTTAAATAGTGAAATCAAAAGGATGGAAACATTGATTGCTGACCTACTCATTTTGGCCGAACTAGGCGAAGAGAAGGAGAGCAAGTTTTCACTGATCAACCTTTCAAATCTGCTCAATGAAAGCGTCGTTGATTTTCAAGCAATAGCACCGCTACATCCCGTCGAACTGCGAATCGATGATGATGTAATGGTTTTAGCATCGGAAAAATACCTTCACCGCTTATTTGTCAATGCACTCACAAATATTCGATTGCACACACAGGCCCAAGCCCCCGTCCGAATCACATTGAAAGATGGGAAAGAGATCCATTTACTTATTGAAGATGGTGGTTCAGGTCTGCCACAAGAGGCCTATGGCGAGAAGATCCGCGGCCTAAAACGCTTCGATCGATCCCGATCGCGCGATAGCGGTGGAAGCGGTCTGGGCATGAGCATAATGAGTGCGGTTATTGAGCTCCATGAAGGTTTACTTACATTAAAGAAAAGTGAACTCGGCGGGCTAGCGATTGAAGTTCAACTTCCGCGCGCTTAGACTAGGTGCGTGCATAACCTACAAACGCTTTTAATTGTTATTTGCCTGCTTGCAATAATCTATTGCGCAAGGTTATTGCGCGCCCTCCACACCAAGGTGAGCAAAGCAACATCACTCAACACGACCTCGTTCAAAGAGTTAAAGTCGATTGAGCAGAACTCTTACCGTCAAAGTGAGGCTTTCCAGCAGCTCATCGCTACATTGAAATTCACTTCCCCAATTCCACCTACTAGAGGTTGGGCGGCATCCCCCGATCTACTATTGACTATCTCTCACCAGATTCGCACACGTAAGCCACGTCTTGTCGTTGAACTAGGTTCGGGAGTCTCCACTTTAATTGTTGCCAAATCCGGAGCAAAGAAACTCATCAGCATAGATAACTCAGAGGAGTTTGCGGCAAAGACTCGATCACTGCTCAAGGAGCACGGCGTCCGAGGAGTTCAAGTTCGTGTAGCAGCCTTAAAGTCGCATCCCTCAGGAGTCGATTGGTATGACACATCCAAGCTTAAGGATATTAAGGGTATTGATTTGCTCATTATCGATGGGCCGCCTGCAACTATAAATCCTGATGCAAGAAAACCTGCACTAACTGAACTCATTAAAAAACTTTCACCTCAAGCAGTGATCATCATGGATGATGTGCATAGGAAAAGTGAACGCGAGCTAGCGCAAGCCTTTGCCGAAGCTCTACCCAATCACATATTAACTATTTACCCACATGAAAAAGGAACGGCGATTATTTCGCCTAAGTAAATATGTCATTGACAGTTGAAGCGGCACTAAAAGATGCCAACCATCAAATCTTGGACACGAGCACATTAGTTCGTGTTGTCCTTTCAGGTCGTCGACGAAATATGACCACGGAGTTTGAACGCATCGATATACGCCCCGTCGAAATTAAAGGGGGAGTTCAGCTTCAGGTTAGTCATAATGATGGCCGGGCAACAACAGTGAAAAATATCGTACCCGATACCGATGCGGTGGCGAAGTTGCTTGAAGGTGGCTATTCAAATATTTTGGTTGAACATATCGAGGGATCAATGTCGATTCGAATAACTAAAAGTGGAGAGGCGCACGTTCATCATGAAAAGAAGTCTCTCGAGCAGAACTTGAGTCACGATAAGAAGAAAGCACGCTTACTAGATCCTTCAGATCCATTCTTACTGGAAGTTGGAATTTCCGACCACAAAGGTTTAATCAAAGCATCCAAGCGGGATAAATACCTGCAAGTTGAGGAGTTTTTGCGCCTACTAGCGCCAACACTTAAGGCGGCAATCGAGGCTGGTCAGATACATAGACCAACCGAGGAGAACCCTTTAAAGATTGTAGATTTGGGTTGTGGTCACGCCTACTTAACTTTTGCCGCGCATCAGTACCTACACAGCATCGGTGTCGCGGTTGTTGTTACCGGAATCGACGTACGTACAGCCTCCAGAGATCGAAATAATTCAATCGCCGAAAACCTCGGGATCACTTCAACAATTAATTTTCGAGCCGAAGAGATTGCAACAACGACGGCCCAACAAGCAGATGTGGCTATCGCCCTTCATGCTTGTGATACTGCCACCGATGATGCAATCGCATGGGCCGTTAATGGCGGCGCCAAACTTCTACTTATTGCGCCATGTTGTCATCATGATATTCAACGTCAAATGCTGGAAAGTCCAGAGCCATGGGGCGCTCTAACAAAATTTGGATTAATGAAGGAGCGTTTAGGTGATTTGCTAACCGACTCTCTACGATCTCAAATTCTGCGAATTATGGGCTACCGCGTTGAAGCGATTGAATTTATTGGCGGAGAGCACACGCCTCGTAACCTGATGATCCGTGCAGTAAAGACGCAAGCGGCCCCTGACCCCGTCGATATCCAGAGATACACTCAGATGTGTGCCGAGTGGGGAGTAAGGCCTGCACTTGAAGGCAAACTCGCATCGTTCTTCATCGGTTAGACTGCACGTATGTCTAAAGTCCTAGCTTCACTGCCAGTTGGCGAAAAAGTCGGAATCGCCTTCTCTGGTGGTTTGGATACGTCTGTTGCCGTTGCTTGGATGCGCGCTAAAGGCGCGATTCCATGCACCTATACGGCAGATCTTGGGCAGTATGACGAGCCCGATATTGAATCAGTTCCAGATCGCGCTAAAGAGTATGGCGCCGAAATTGCACGCCTTGTTGATTGCAAAAGCGCACTTGTCGAAGAGGGCTTAGCGGCTATCGCTTGCGGCGCTTTCCATATCCGAAGCGGACTCAAGCAGTATTTCAATACAACGCCTTTAGGCCGCGCAGTAACCGGCACAATGTTGGTTCGCGCGATGCATGCAGATTCCGTTGAAATCTGGGGCGATGGTTCAACGTATAAGGGCAATGACATTGAGCGCTTCTATCGCTATGGCTTATTAGCTAATCCAAATTTAAGGATCTATAAGCCTTGGCTTGATGCAGATTTTGTTAACGAACTTGGCGGCCGCAAAGAGATGTCAGAATGGTTAGTCGCTAATGGACTTCCATATCGTGACAGTACTGAAAAGGCCTATTCAACCGATGCCAATATTTTGGGTGCAACTCATGAAGCTAAAAGCCTTGAGAACTTAGATACATCGGTTGAGTTAGTTCAGCCGATTATGGGTGTGAGGTTTTGGGATCCATCGGTAAAGATAGACAGCGAAGATGTCACCATTAACTTTGTGCAAGGTCGCCCCATTGCGATAAATGGAAGAGATTTCACCGATGTAGTTGCCTTAATGAATGAAGCCAATGCAATCGGCGGTCGCCATGGTCTGGGAATGGCCGATCAAATCGAAAATCGGATCATTGAAGCTAAGAGCCGGGGAATTTATGAAGCTCCGGGAATGGCACTTTTATTCATCGCTTATGAGCGTTTAATTAGTGCGATTCATAATGAAGACACCATTGCTAACTACCACGCAGAGGGGCGCCGACTTGGCCGTTTGCTATACGAAGGTCGCTGGTTAGATCCCCAAGGGCTGATGCTCCGTGAATCACTGCAACGCTGGGTTGCATCGGCCGTGACTGGCTCGGTAACGCTTCGAATGCGACGCGGTGATGACTACTCAATCATTAATACAACTGGACCGGCGTTGAGTTATCACCCAGATAAGCTCTCAATGGAGCGCACGGAAAACGCGGCTTTTGGGCCCGTAGATCGAATTGGGCAGTTGACCATGCGCAATTTAGATATCGCCGATACGCGCGCGAAGTTAGAGATGTACCGCGCGCAGGGTCAGCTCGGTGGCGGGGAATTCAATTTAATCGGAGAGCTCGAGTAAAGGAAGTTAATGAAAATCAAAAATAAACTAGCAATCGCAGCGATTATTGCGCTGTCGGTTACATCCCTAACTGCATGTGGAGGAAAAGATAAAGTGACAGATACAGCAGCTGCCGGACTTCCAGCGGTAACAGGAAATGCGGGTGAAGCGCCAACTATTGCCGCTCCAACCGGAACGCCTCCAACAACATTGCAAACTCAAGACATAATCGTTGGCACTGGTACTGAAGTTGTAGCGACTTCAACTTTGACCGTGCAGTACACATTGATGTCATGGTCGAATGGAGCAATCGTTGAGTCGTCATGGACTGGTGGACAGCCTGCAACTTTCCCTCTCTCAGGTGTAATCGCTGGTTGGCAACAGGGCCTACCTGGTGCAAAAGTTGGCGGACGTCGCTTACTCGTTATTCCAGCGGCTCTTGGCTATGGTCCAAATGGATCTGGGCCTATTGGACCTAATGAAACTTTAATTTTCGTCGTCGATATTATTGCGGTCTCCTAAATGAAGCTACGTATTTTATTAGCTGAAGTTGTCGGCACGGGAATTCTTGCGATGGCTATTGTTGGTTCAGGTGTTATGGCAACCAACTTAACTAAAGATGTTGGACTTGAACTTTTGATCGTTGCATTTGCGACATTCCTAATTTTGGCGGTTCTAATTCAGATGTTGGGATCTATAAGTGGGGCGCACTTTAATCCAGCGGTCACATTAGTTACCTTGATCAACAAAGGTATTTCTGTATCGACGGCTATGTACTATGTAGTGGCCCAATTAGTTGGTGCCTTCATTGGAGTAGTGCTAGCCAATGTGATGTTTGAGCTGCCAGCCATTGGCGCTTCAACCCATGCCAAGACGAGCTCGAACCTACTCTTAAGTGAAGTTATTGCTACCGCAGGCTTGATTCTCGTTATTCAAATGGTAAGTAAGCAAAATGAAGGTCGATTTGTTCCACTTGCCGTTGCGGGCTGGATCGGATCGGCATATTTCTTCACCTCCTCGACAACCTTTGCTAACCCTGCCGTAACCTTCGCACGGGCTTTCAGCGATACATTTACAGGTATCGAGATTAACTCGGTGCCAGGATTTGTTGTCGCTGAACTTATTGGTGCGGTAATCGGACTTGGGATAGCCAAGGGACTGAGCAGTGATCGTTAAGCCTTCTGTTTTATTTGTATGTGTACATAACGCCGGCCGCTCTCAAATGGCCGCCGGTTTTATGCAACACCTAGGCAACGGGCAGGTAGATGTTTTATCTGCCGGCTCTGCCCCAAAAGATTCAATTAATCCAATTGCGATTGAAGCAATGGCAGAAGTTGGTATCGATATCGCCAATAATGTGCCCAAAGTATTAACGCCAGAGGCCGTGCAAGCATCCGATGTCGTAATTACCATGGGCTGTGGTGATGCTTGCCCGTTCTACCCTGGTAAGCGATATGAGGATTGGGTACTAGAAGATCCAGCTGGTCAAGGTATCGAATCTGTGAGAGTCATTCGTGATGAAATCAAAACACGCGTTGAATCGTTGCTATCAGAACTGCTAGCGCCAACGATTTAAATAGTTTGCCCGCGCTCTAATTGATGCGGCCATGTGATTTTTACTCCAAGTTTTTCAGCTGCGTTCAGCGCCCAGCGAGGGTTACGAATCATTGCCCGGGCAAGAAAGACCGCATCGGCCTCACCAGTTTCGATGATGTATTGAGCCTGTTCAGGCTCGGTAATTAAACCGACCGCTGCAGTCATGATTGCTGCCTCTGCGCGAATTGCGGCGGCAAATGGAACTTGGAAACCTGGTGTTGCCTTAATGGGGGCGTTGTGAACGTTGCCGCCAGTGGATACATCGATTAAATCGACGCCGAGTGCTTTGAGCTGAGAACACAATTCGATCGAATCAACTAAATTCCAGCCATCATCAACCCAATCCGTTGCAGATATTCGCACAAAGAGGGGAACGCCAGCCGGAATAGATGCTCGCACCGCCTTCACGGTTTCAAGTAAGAAGCGAACGCGGTTTTCAAAGCTGCCGCCATATTCATCGCTTCGGGTATTAGCTAGAGGTGAATAAAACTGGTGCAATAAATAACCGTGGGCGGCGTGAATTTCGATGACATCAAAACCGACTTCAACGGCGCGTTTAGCAGCTGCAGCGAAATCATGGGTGAGTTGGTGAATCTCATCAATTGTTAAGGCGCGAGGTTCGGGATAGCCATGGAAAGCAATGGCCGAAGATGAAACACTCTGCCAACCGCCCTCCTCGAACGTCGCCATTCGATGATCATCCCATGGGCGCATCGTTGCCCCTTTACGGCCCGCGTGGGCTAATTGGATTCCCATCTTTACATTCTGTGAATGTGCAAAATCAATCATCGGCTTGAATGCCGCTGCATGTGCATCATCGTTAATTGCTGGGCAACCAATTGAGATTCGACCTTCTGGCACTACTCCAGTTGCTTCGACCATAATTAATCCTGGTCCACCTGTTGCGAAGGCATTTAAGTGAGCGTTGTGCCATTGACCAACAAAACCATCGGTGGCTGAATATTGGCACATAGGAGAAACCCATACGCGATTTTGAAAAGTGACTGAGCCAATGGTGAGGGGATCAAATAATGTGTCCATGTGCGTAAGCCTACGCGCTTAATCTAGGAAGCAAAAATGAATTTTGCACCTGCAATGAGCAAAACGAGACCTAAAGCACGTTTTATCCCAGTGCTAGAAAACTTAGAGATTCCAAAACGGGTTCCAATGAAAGCGCCTAGTAGAACAGCAATTAAGAAGAGAGGAAGCTCTGTTGGCAGAGATTTTGTCGATTGAAGATTGCCGAGAAGCCCCGCAACTGAGTTAACAAAGATAAAACCGGCGACCGTTCCACTAGCCTG
>CAFBMU010000008.1_pt1 | contig 53344 bp, 48 predicted proteins | sample 7269081 | NCBI WGS metagenome assembly CAFBMU01 (sample SAMEA6814075, study PRJEB35770) | uncultured Actinomycetes bacterium | biome: Freshwater; feature: Freshwater reservoir; material: water | place: Czech Republic | collected 2017-05-23 | depth 30m m
ACAGTTAAGTGGTTCAACTCTGAAAAGGGTTTCGGTTTCATTGCAGTTGATGGTGGCGGACAAGATGTATTCGTTCACTACTCAGCAATTCAAGGAAACGGTTACAAGTCTCTTGAAGAGGGTCAGGCAGTTTCATTTGAGGTCGTACAGGGTCCAAAGGGTCCTCAGGCCGATGCAGTAAACCCTGCCTAATTAACACCGCTTTATAAATAACCCTCACTGGAAACAGTGGGGGTTATTTTTTTATTTAGGAACCGGTGGAAGCTCTCCCACCTTAAGTTTGCGAGCTTGAACCTCTTTGACTGGCGATAAATCTCTCCCTTTTTTCCAAGCATCTAGATACCTCCAGGGCAGTACTTCACCACGGCGAACCCACCATGTATCGGCCGGCGTTGGCCATGAGATTCCAAAATGCAGATGTGTTGCCGTTCCTCGCGCACTTCCCGTTGCACCGATCGAGCCCAGCAAACGCCCAGCGACCACTACTACACCAGGTTCAATACTGGCTGGGATTGAGCGTAGATGTGAACCGTAGTAGCGAATCCCATCATCACCGATTATAGAAACCGACAAACCTCCGCGATCGATTCCACGATTGGTTTTTCCACTCCATCTATCAATGCGATTGACCTCATCTACTACACCATTTATCGGCGCGATGAATTTACAGCCTGCCTTGGCCAAGATATCGGTAGCGGCATAGTCATGATGTGCATGAGCGTAGTTGACTGCGCAATCGGCAACTGGAAAAAGATAGATCGGAGCGGCAAAAGCCGGTGTGCTGAGCGCAAAAAAAACCGCTCCTAATAGCAGAGTTACCGTTGATGTGATTGCACGCTTAATCATTAGTTGAAGAGTAATGCTTGGTCATGCAATACACGCTCACGAGTTTCGGAGAGTTTTAGATTTAAATGTGACCGTTAACTCATCTCTGATTGAAGGGTTAGTCCTAGAGATTCAGGGTGCATGTGTACTCCTAGGATGATAGATTTAATTACTACCATGAAAACCCTCATTATCAACGACTTGAGCTTTGAGCTCGCGCTTATGGCGCCTGCCCTGTCGAGTCTAGGTGTGGAGATAATTGGTCAGGCCACAAATGAGAGTGAGGCCTACTCTCTCTTTTTGCTCCATAAACCTAGTGTCGTCATCATAGACATCGGCTTCAATAATCGAGGAGCCATCGAGTTGTGCCAAAGATTTAGAGAAACTAACCCTCTCCTTGGATTAATCATAATCTCGAGCACTCCAGATCTTAGAATTCTAGGAACTACCGTTGGCCAGATTCCAGCTGGATCACAGTTGATTTTAAAGAGTTGTGACAACGTTGTGGGATTAATTCACCAATCCATTGCGCTGTCGATTCTGGCTGTGCAGCAAGAGGGATCAACCATCTGGGCCGGCCAAGAAAATCTACTCAATGCACAACTCTTCATCTCGATATTAGCTGGCCTAACCGATATTCAGATTGAGACAATGCGCCACATTGGGAATGGATTAAGTAATTTGGAGATTTCGCGCCTGCGCTTTGTTACTGAAAAATCCGTTGAGCAGATAGTTACAAAAATCTCGCAGTACTTTGGTGTCGGCGCCGATCCAACAAAAAATCAACGTGTACTTCTTGCCGGTCACTACTTCAAATGGGTTGGGGCCATTAGGCAGTAGTGCTCGTTGCCGCCCGTAGATCTGAAGTGCTTACCGAGATGGAAATGTTCAGAGTGGCCGTACCTCCGGCTGGTGATGATTCGGCTCGTACCCTGACATAAGCGCCGGGTGCCAGTGAGAGTGACAAGAGTTGATTGCCGGAAATTGAAGTAGTAGTCAAAAGTGAAGTTATGGAAGCTGAACAGGCGCCGGTAGATTCATTCCAAAGACCCCCACATATTGACCATGTGACAGAGTTACCTCCGCTCAATGCTGTGCCTGTCTGTGTAACACTCATGCTATTGACTAATAAATCACCTGTATTTTTAATCGTGAAGAAAGCACGACCAGTATTTGAACCAGAACTTGTACCAGGGCAAAAGTTATTGAAAAGCAGTTCGCCATATCTTAGAGTTGAGTTGCCACCATTTGTCAGAACTATACGTTGAGAACCATCCGTCAACTTCTCTTTAATCACGTTGGTTCCTGAGTTTGCAATTCTTGTGCCAATAGCCCCATTAACTAGCTCTTGGACCAACATTCCAACTTTCAACTTATTGAACTTATCTAAATCGTGGATTTTTACCGTATCTGCAGTGCCCGAGGATGAATTATTCCACGTTGCACCCTCTGGAGAAACTGGATAGGGAGAGGTAGTTGCATTAAAAGCTGATGAGCCTGAATCAAAGCCACTGGGAATACCGATGGTGAGGTCCTGATTATTTCCAGTATTACCACCGATTGTGAGTGTCAATGTCTTTAGAATTGGATCAATCGCCTCAATAGTATTTCCAGCCACAATTCCTGAACCTGAAACTGGCATACCTACCATGACATTTGGATCGATGTAATCGACATTTACCTGCTTTTTCAACGTTCCAATAAATGAACTGGTCGTTTTTGATTTATAGAGTGCCCAATGAACGACTGTGCACGCAGGCTTTGAACTAATGGAAGAGAACGTTGTGGAATATGCACTTCCGGCTCTATCGGCACTCGTAACATTTTGGTCGGCTCCTGCAACTACCGCCCAATTCCCCGTGGAAATCGACTGCGAAGTTGAGTTCGTACTAAAAGAGCGAAGTGCGGCAAAGGCGAAATCGGCCTGGGAAGTTGCAAGCAGCAGCATTGACGCTACTACAACTAACCAGACCGATCTTGCCTTCATGAAACTACCCTTCTAGATTATGCGTTTGTATCTACTGTCGTAGCTGATTGATCAGCAGTTAGGGTCCACGTAAGTGCTGCAGCCTTACCTTGAATTGTTCCCTCGGCGCCGAATCCACTGATAGTTCCATTTGTATTAGTCTCAGTCTTAGTTGGCAGTGAGATTGTGTACTTGAGATAGTTGACACCAGAGGCAGCTAAATTGAAACTTGTGATAGCTGTAGCAGTTGCTAGAGTTGAAATCGCAACTGGTGTGCCAGATACCCCAAATAGATCAGAGCGGAGGCCACCACACGTTCCATCCGTTGCCCATGCCGTCGTGCAGCGTTGCACCCAAACACGTAGGCCATATGTTGCATCTCTCATGATCGCATCGCCAGTGGCAGTAACTGCCAAAGTAGGTGAGGCAATACCCATATCTGCACCCGTTGTGTATGTAACAAAACGGCTGAAGGAGTCAAGCGGTCTCATCTTATTTGCATAGGTATCAAAACCGGCACTAGTTGAAGCTCCAAATGCCCCTGGAGAGAGAATTAAACTTAATGTTCCAGAGTTAATCGCTTGAGGAGTTGTATTTGATGCAATCGCATTCAAACTCGCACCTGCGCTGCCAACGACGTTAGCAATACCGATAATTGTTGCTACCCCAACAACGGCTACTTTGCCTGCGAGGCCCGTTACTGACCACGACGTCTTTACTAGATTGAACTTGCCTAACATAATCGAACCTCTTCTTCTCGAAACTCACTTAGCGCTTTACTAAGTGAGAAGATTGTTTTTCTCGTGATTAAAAGCCTCAAACAAGGCTGGATGGGGAGTGATTTACGGTGGGTAAATCGATTTTCTCGTTAGGATGCAGATTTGGAATATCTTTCATAGGAGCTGCATTCTTTAGATGTTCTCTGACCAATATTTCAACCCTTTCTGCAATCTCGCTCTCTCCAAGTAGCGCAGTTACAGATGGATCCGTGGGCTCAACGATACGTCTAGTTTTTCGAACTAAATAAACAAGATATGCAATAAGGGCTAAGGATCCGGCAGTTTTAGTCAACGTTGACGAGATTACATCAAAGACATATCCAATCTTTGGCACTACACCAATTACTTTTCGTATTGGTGCATTCGTATGAAAAGTTAAAGCTGGTGTGTCAACTACAGGGTTAGAATCACCCTTTGTCGTAATTGTGTAATGCAAGTTATCAGTTGTGCTAATTTTCATAACGCGGTGAGCAACCTGCTCCAAATTATCTGGATTAACCGCAAGAATAACCTCACCAATTTTGACATCGTGAGCAGAGACTACGTCGGTGACGATCGCATCTCCTGCTTGCATATATGGCTTCATGCTCTCTGACTTAATTGTGAAAACTCCAATTCCAAAGTATGCAGTGGCAAGAGCCGGAGCTACCATAAGGAAAATAGAAATAGATGTGAATGCAATCGTCGTACGAATCGTTGCTTTATTTACACTTCTTCTTGCCATTATCTTCCCCTTAAGTAATGTGGCGTGTAAGTGAGCTCTCTTAGATAATTCACTTACTTGCAGAAGATAGAAGTAGCAATAGATCAAAGCAAGCGGTAGCACCAATTTTTTGCAATTTGGGGGGTCTGCTCATCCATTGAATTAAAGGTTCACTGATGCCGGGCTAAGGATGATATTTCTTTTATTTGAGGGGGTAGCCCATCGCCTAAACTCTCTTGCGCATTTACTTGCAGGATAACCTCACTCACATTCGAGTTGAGTATCCGATTCTTTTCGTGATGAATGAGGGAGAATCCGATGGTATTGAAACTAACTGCAACTGCATGGAGCTTAGTTACAAATGGCTATTTGCTGGCCATAATGGCGTTACTTGCAACGGCAATCTACGGATTAAGCACACAGTCTCGAATTCTATTCAAGTATAGAAGTGTCGTAGTCCTTGCAGCGATTATGTGCGTGATTGACGCTCTTTCCTATGGGCAACTCTTCTCAACATTTCTTTCTGCATCCACCGGTAATAACCTTTCTATCGGTTCTGGCCATTCAAGTTTTAGCAACACAACTCGATATGCGGCGTGGATCATTACGGTTCCGCTCCAAATCGTCATTTTAGTTGGAGTTTTGGGATTGAAAGGGAAAATCTCCGCGGCACTTAAATCCCGATTAATCCCAGCCATCGTAATCATGATGTCTTTAGGCTACATAGGCGAGGCCTCTGATCCGCTTAAGATTACAGTTGGCATTCTATCGACTCTACTATTTCTCTATATAATCTATCTGCTAATCAAGCCCTTTGAATCCCTTCTCATCGAGCAATCTCCGGATGTTCAGATTCAGTTCAGGCGCCTTAGATTAATTATCATTTCTCTATGGTGCACCTACCCTCTCTTTTACTACCTAGCCTCTGAAAGCGCTCTAGCTGCCTCAGAGAACTACTCCTTCATCGCCCAACAGACCCTCTTCGTAGTTGTTGATCTGCTCTCGAAATGCTATTTCTCGATTCAAATCTTCAAGATCGCTCACTTGAAATCAGTCGAGGATGGAATGCCACACCATGGGTAAGCAGAGGATCATCAAAATCTTCTCATTTAAAAGTCGGGGGTTAACCCTAACGAAATCTAGATCGAAACTATTTCTGCATATGTCACCATTATGACAATTATTTTCCCTCTATGCACTGTGGAGAAAAATGGACGTTGAATTCACTCGTACCGAGTTACAGATTTCCATCCTCATTGTTGAAGATGAAACACTAACTCGAACATTAATCTCTAAGCTTCTAAGCTCATCGGGATTTCGTGTTGTCGGTACTGCAACGAATGCATCCACTGCGATCTCCTTGTTCCGCCAGTTTCGGCCCCAAGTCGTTCTCCTTGACATTGATTTAGGCGGAGGACCGACGGGCTTGGATATCGCGCTGGCATTGCGCAAGATATCCCCACGTGTTGGGTTGGTCTTTATAACTTCAATTACCGATATCCGTACCATCGGACCAAAACTCCCAGAGATTCCGATTGCATCAATGCATGTAAATAAGGCTGACATTGCCGAGGCTGATCAGCTCATAGAAGTGATACGCCGAGCCTATGAAAGTATTCAAAGTGGCGGTGAATCAAGAACTAGCGAAATACAACTTATAAGTGAGCCTTTCACGGATTTGCAACTTGAGTTAATGCGTTTGATCTCACTTGGTAAATCTAATGCCGCAATCGCAGCGGCGAGATTTACGACGTTAAAATCAACTGAGAATGCAATTGCTCGACTCGCTAAGAAACTAAATATTCCAAGTGATGATACGAATAATCAACGAGTCCTTATCGCTCGAGCTTTTTTCAGATTAAATAGTAGTTCCAAGATTCATGAGTGAAAATCACAATAGGCTCGTCAGAGAGGCCATTCAAGGTCCAGATGTTTTAAATTTGCGGTACTTGCCGATTCTAATGCTCATAATATTTCCCTTATCGGTTTTCCTCGAAGGGATAGCCGGGCTCTCGAGCCATGACACAGATATATGGATTCTTGCAATTGCGCTCGGTTGGTTGGGGATTTTCACACATTTTAACCTCCTAAAACTATGGTGGATTATGCGAGGGCGTCCAACACTCTCACTGGGTTTCTTGCTTCTTCTGAGCGGCATTGGCGGTGCAATTCAAGGAGCAGCCGTCGGCTTTACTGTTGAATCCTTTGGGTTAAGTTCGGAAGTCTCAATATTTCATCGAATATTTTTGGGCTTTATCTCAACACTAATGTGGCTGCCCGTAAATGCCTTTCTTGTTTCCTCAATCTTAAGTTTTAGAGGCCAGCGTGCGAATTTACTCAAACGTGCGGAGACATTGAACGCGATTGCCTTTAGACAAAATGGTCTGGCGACGAAAGTTAGGAAGGTCGTTGAAGAGGCAGTAATCACCGAACTCAAATGGTCGCGCTTTACTGCGCAAGAAAAATTTAAGTCCACCATCGAAGATGGAGTCGAAAGCGGGATGCAATCAAAGCTTCTAAAAAGCTACGCCAGCGAAGAACTGCGTTCCATCTCCCATAACTTGTGGGAGCGATCACGCAATGGTGTGGCTTCGAACCCGAAAATAGAGAGTTTCTCTCGTGCGTCAATTCGCGAGCTTTTCAAACTGGGATTGCACCTACCCCCTTATGACATCAAAGTGTATTCGGTGATTTATGCTTCGGCCGTTTTGCCAATACTTTCTAAAAATAGTCATTCAAAGTTGGAGATATTCAACGCCGCTTTTATTCTAATCTGTTTCTATATTTTGATGTTCATTGGTGAAAGAATATATAAGCGTTTTCCGCAATTCTCACCGCAAATATTTACATTAAGGACTGTCATTGCCGTCTACCTTCCTTTCTACCTATTCCATCTGATAAATCCTAAAGCAAATTTTTGGACTTATCCCCATCCACTCTCTTTCCAAATTTCCAATATCCTTCTCGCTTTTTTTGTAGTTTTAATCCTTACGCTTAGCAAGGCGGCTGTATACTCTCAAGAGCAAATCCTTATCGCATTGCAGCGCATGACTAATTCTCAAAAAGCTCAGGTAAATTATGCGACTATTGAGATTGCGACAGTTTCTCGACAGTGGGCTCAGTACATCCACGGAACCCTGCAGTCGCGCCTACTTGCCGCGGCAGCAGTTCTTGAAAAGTCAATTGAAACTACCGACCTTGGGTTACGAGATTTGGCTATTAGTCAATCTATGCAGATTATGGATGAAGATTTTGAAATTCCAATTCCAGGTGAGCGAAATCTGCTAGAAGAGGCGCTATTTAGGATTGGAAATTGGCGCGATTTAATAGAGGTTGAGATTGACTGCTCGATTGAAACAGATCTGCCGTGGATCCCAGTAGAGAGCTTTGGTCTTGCAGTCGAAGAGGCGATAGCTAATGCCTTTAGACATGGCCATGCAACTAGAATCCTGATATCCATGCACTTAATCAACGGGAGTGATTTGGAATGTACATTCATCGATGATGGCCAAGGTCTAGCTCAAAACCTGGAGGAGGGATTAGGTAGTCAGATTTTTACCCAAGCTAGCCGTGGTAACTGGTCACGTGAACCAGGCCCTGACGGTCGCGGAACACGTGTCCACATGATCATTTCAGGGCTAAGTATTTAGCTTTTGCAATCGATGATGCAGTTTCTTTAACATTGGATAGAGATTTTCAAACTCTTTGTAGAGCTCCTTATAAATCGCCGCATCAGGGCCATCTGGCAGAAATATATCGGTGATACGCGCAGAGGCTCCGGCCTCTTGCAGAGTGAGCTCTCCCAGTGCGATACGCGTCCACAGTGCAACGCCTTTGAGCTGGGCATCTCGTGGATCGGCTGGGCGATGAATAGGTCGGTTCAAAGCATAGGCGTGCAGCTGACACCATAAATCTGATTGCGCTCCTCCCCCGATGATTCGAAGAGAGTCAGAACGGCGCCCAAGGAATTTTTCATATGCATCAAATAGCCATCGCGCATTAAATGCTACGCCCTCCATTACTGCCCGAACCATTGACTCTTGATCACTTCGCAGAGACAAATTCAAAAATGAGGCACGGATATTCTTATCTTCAACCGGCGATCTCTCACCATTGAGCCAGGGAGTAAATAGAACACCCTCACAGCCAGCCGGAGCTTTTGTAGCCTTAGCTATTAAGCTCTCATAACTCTCACCGGGAAGAACTTGCTCAAGCATCCATCGAAGTGCAGCGCCACCGGTTTCGTGGTTATTGGCAACGATTGGCATCCCAGCATCAAAACCAGGAACGCTGGCAATCGAGTGTAAGACGTCGGTCTTCTTGAATGGAACGCGTGCACCAATCCATGCCGTCGTTGAAATACTTACATGGGTTGCAAACGGCTCGACTGCCCCGCTTCCAATCACAGCGGCATGCAAATCTGGAATGCCAGAGATAACTGGAACATCGGTGGAAATGCCTAGTGCTTCGGCAACGTTTGGAAGAACGTAGCCAAGAATAGATCCCATAGGCACGAGCGGGGCTAACTTATTGGGATCGCGTTTAGATTTGCGAACTAGACGTTGGTCGTATTCGGCATGCCTATTTAGCCGATTATCGGTTAACCAACTCAAAATCATCGACGCGCAAGTGGCTGCAGCCCGTCCAGTAAATCGCATTCCTAAATAATCAATCGGCTCCAAGAGATAGGTCGCACGATCGTGTATTTCGCCTAATTCGCGCTGCAAAACCATCGAATGACCGGTTGGATCGGCGCCACTTGGTGAGGGAGCGCCACCGGATTTTCTGACCCACTCAATGATGCGCAAAGGAGCAAAACCTTGATAGCTCAGAGCCCCGCCCACAACTTCATGCATGTACTTTTGTCCGCGCGTATCTGACCACAACAGCACATCCCCAACTGGCAGACCTTGGGCATCGACTGGAACAGTTGACCCCCACTGCCCAGTGATACCAATGGCATGAAGTGCCCGTGGATCTACATTGCTTGTGGCAATCACTTCCCGTGCGGCATCTAGAAGAGTTTCCCACCATTGATTGGCATCTTGTGTAGCTAAGCCATTTAAACCATATGTAACATCGACTGGACGTGTGGCAACTGCGCGAATTCTCTCGTTGAAATCTATGGCTGCAACCTTTGGGCCCCCATTACCAAGATCGATTGCAAGGATCCAACGTTCATTACTCATCGAGTATTTACTCCTTAGGCGCTAACTCATGCATGGCATCTAAATAGCCACTCATTACAAAGGCCAATGTCGCATTGCCCTTAGGAGTACCGCCAAAACCATACATCGCTCCACTTGTCGCATCCTGTCCAAGATTTTCTTTTGCATACTCGACGGCGGCTTTAAGATCATCTAAATACTGCCTAACCACTTCGGCTTTGGCGTTAGGACGAGTTATACAAAAATGTAATGCCGGTGGCATCTGTAAAGCATTCATGCGCCATCCACGCCGTTTCAGCTCGTCATTTATTAGATACATATCAAGGCTTTCGGATTTGAATGCAATCAGGAACAGTGGGTCGCCAATCACTTCAATCTCAGGAATATCTCTTCGGATGCCCGCGACAATTGCTTGTGCGGCGACATAGATCTCCTCTGCAGCTTGAGTAAATCCCGATTTACCCATGATAAGCAATGATGCCCATGTCGATGCGATTAATCCCCCGCTGCGAGATCCTGCAAATCCTGGAGATAGGTAAAGCCCTCCGGGCCAATCGGGATAGGTAAAGTATTGATGCGCGCGCAGAGCTTTGGTGCGATAGGAAAGCGTGGAGGTTCCTTTGAGTGCGTAGCCATACTTGTGCGTATCGGCGCTAATACTTGTTACCCCTGGGGTTCTAAAATCCCACGGCGTTACGTGATGGCCATTTGCCTCAATCCATGGCAGTAGGAATCCACCTAAACATCCATCTACATGCAGGCCTACTCCATATTTAAGAGCGAGCTGCCCAATCTCTGCAATCGGATCGATAAGACCATGTGCATAGTTGCCAGCTGAGCCGACGAGTGCGACGGTATTGGCATCTATCAACGCCTCCATCGCATCTACATCAACCAAAAAATTCTCATCAAGTGGTGCATGGCGCACTTCAATACCTAACCAGTGAGCACCTTTATCTAATGCCACATGTGCCGTTGTTGGAATGACTACGTTGGGATTAGTTATCCCACGCTCTTTAGCACCCTGCTCACGATAGGTATATAAAGCGGTAATCAATGATTCGCTGCCACCACTTGTAATTACTCCGCATGCATCGCTATCTGGGCCATTACCATGGAGCATCTCTAACGTCATAGCAATTATCTCTGCCTCAAACTTTGTTGCCGAGGGATACATATCACGTTGTAAAACATTCACATGCGCAAACTTTTCAAAGATTTCAGTAAGTTTGCTGTAGTGGTCATGATCACCGCTATAGAGCGAACCCGACACCCGACCTGTATCGCCGATCGCATCTTCGCGCTCGGCAAAGGAATCGACTAGCTCGATAATTTCACTGGCCTTAATACCGAGATCGGGAATCTGAGAGTATGTCGTGGAACTTGCTCTATAGGGGTACAACTCATCTAACATCTATATATGCCTCTCACGCTTCGAATAAACTACTTTTGCATAGCTAGCCTTGAATTACAACAACAGTAGCAATATGGTTTCTTATATAGTTTTTGAAAGGAAGCGATGAAATATTCATTCCCGGGCAAGGTCATAGTTATCACTGGTGGTGGTGGCGGAATTGGATCCCATCTGGCTCGAACCTTCGCGGAAAAAGGCGCACACATCCTCTTAATTTCACGTACGGAATCTAAATTGAAAAAAACTCTCGCCTCATTAGCAGGGAGTGGCCACCAGTACATCGCCGCAGATCTAACTGATCGAAATGAGATTAAACGTGTTTTCGATCTAATTTCCCAGACATATGGCCATATTGACGTCCTAATTCCAAATGCTGCAATCACAACTACTGATCGCTTTGATGTGCGAAGCAATGAAAGTATCGAACGCGAACTCGATATCAATCTTGTTGCACCGCTCATCTTTATTCGAAGTGCAATAGAGCTCCTCAAGAAAAGCCAGGATCCTCGCATAATCACCACGGGCTCATTAGGTGGGATCTTCCCTTTAGGTGAGACGCCCATGTACACGGCCTCGAAGTTTGGTCTTCGAGGTGCGATGCTCTCGATGAGCTTGGATTTAGCGAGCAAAGGAATCAAGGCGGGCTCAGTGCTTCCATCGGCGACAGATACTCCGATGCTGCATCGGGAGGCAATCGAAGGCGGCAATACTCTGCAGTTTATGGATCCCCCACAGACAACTGAGGATGTCGTTAAAGCATTTCTCAAGATGCTCGATAAACCACGCTTTGAAATCTATCCGCGCGCAAGTGAATCTTGGTTAGTGAAAGCTGCGCTACTGGTCCCAAATTTATTGCCACGGTTAATGCCACTATTTAAAGGCAGTGGCGACAAGGGCCACAAGAAATATCTTAAAGAGCTAGAGGCACGTGGAATCGCACGTAACGTCGCAGGGGTCTGGGAGTACATCGAGCCAGTGTAGGTGTACTTACTTTCTTAGCTGAGAAACGGCTAACTGCGCATATACATCGGGTCTGCTCGTGCGCATTCGGTATCCATAAATTGTTCCACCTATTGCTAATACAAGTAATGCTAGTGGCACGAGATTTACGATCTTGTTGTCACTGCCAGTTAAAGTGTTGTAATGCATCGCGGCTAAGACAAATGCCGTAACTAAGCCAATAAAGCCGATTAGTGGGGCAATCACACCTTGCCAGAGTTGACGATCAGGGCGTTTCCAAAAGAATGCAACAACCGATAGCGATGCCAACGCCTGCAACGCAACGATTCCTAAAGTTCCAACGGCGATCAAACTGGCGGCATAGACCTTGTAGGGATCGGCTCCGCTAACGGCAAAGCCGACGGCCGAAACAACTGCCACTGCTGTAATAGCAACACTTGCCTTGTGCGGACTAAAGTGAGTTTTATGATGATGGCCAAATCGTTCTGGCATAATCGATTCACGGCCAAGCGCAAATAAATATCTACTTGCCGCATTGTGAATCGCTGAATATCCTGCTAAAACACTGGTGCATAGCAGCACTGCGGTGATGTCAAAAAGCATCGTTCCTCCATACTGCTGGACAAGGTTAATCACAAAAAGCCCGCCATCTTTTTGTGAGAGTTCGCGAATGTGTTCAGTACCCACCGAACCAATGATAATCCAAGCCGATAACACGTAGAAGATTCCGACGGACCCTACAGCGATATAAGTTGCACGTGGAATGCTTCGCTCAGGATCTTTGGTCTCTTCACCATACAGCGCGGCAGATTCAAATCCGATAAAACTAGTAAATGCAAAGAGCATCGCTATTCCAATTGGACCTGAAGTTATTTGAGAGTGCGAAAAGGATTCGAGCGGGAATGCATGCAAATGCTGTTTATTGATTACAAGGGCTTCAAAGACAAATAACACTAAGAACTCAGCGATCATAAAAAACCCGACAACTTTCGCCGACATCTCTACCGATCGATAGCCAAGAGTTGCGACAATTAAGATTCCAAGAGCTGAAAACAAATACCACGGTAAATCCACACCGGCGCCTTCGAGGATCAACTGCTGCATGAAATATCCAAAGGCTCCTGCCAAACCACATGCCTGCGCGGTGTAGGCAGCTAAGGCGACGTAGGCCGATCCAACTCCAACGGGCTTGGTTAAACTTCGCGCAATATATGTGTAGAAGGCGCCAGTATTAATTACTTTTCGGCTCATCGCGGCATATCCGACGGAGAAGGCAATTAGCACCAACGTCGCCAATGCAAAGGCGGCAGGAAGACCCGCTCCATTTCCATAGACAAGTGCCAAAGGAACATTTCCAACCATCGCAGCCATTGGCGCTGCCGCAGCAATGACGAGAAAGACGACTTTTCGGGTCGTTAGAGATGGGGCTGGGCTAGTACTTGCGCTCTGGCTAATTTTAGACTCCGCTTCGCTTGGCAAAAGGCTACAAAGGATGGAGCTAAAAGTCATTAGGGATTCGAAAGAGTTTTAGTGCCCTAAACTTCACTACCGTAAGGGGCGGTAGCTCAGTTGGTTAGAGCCCGGAACTCATAATTCCGTCGTCGTCGGTTCGAGCCCGACCCGCCCCACTTATAAGCGCAGATCAGGGGCGCAGTATGTTCAAGGAGCTCATATCAAGAAATTGCGTGAGAGAAGCAGAGACCGGCAGTGATGACCTAAATACTAACTTTAATTGTCACGGTCTTTTTTATCTTTCCATATGAAACCGTGACTGTGTAAGTTCCAATCTTTGCAAACTTAAGAACTGGGAGCTTAATCTGTCCATTGGCCAGAACTTTGAACTTACCAAGTGGGTAAATTACTCCATTAGGCGCCTTAATCGTTTGAGTTACAACTGTACCCTTTGTAACTTTGGAAAAGAGAATCTGCAATGGTTTGGAAGCCTTTGCCGTGATGCTGCTCTTTGATGCAGATGCAATTGTTACCGTTACGGAGGCTGTTATTGCTCTGGAGGCAGTCACATAGCTAGTGGCCAATACTGGCTTTGTCGTTGCAGTTGCACTCGCCGATGGCGTTGGTGATGCACTCACACTCGCCGATGGAGTTGGAGTTGGTGATGGAGTTGGTGATGCCGATGCAGTTACTGTCGGCGTTGGTGATGGAGTTGGAGATGGTGATCCAGCTGCAGCATTGATCGTGATACTGCCTGCGACAAAGCGGAAGGTGTAGTTAGTTGCAACTCCCCCAAGGCAGCTAGTTGTTGGATGGCTACCTACGGCCGAAATAATTGTGTACGTAGTTGTACATGTTGGCCGCGTTAACCCTGTCGTGAAATTAGCAGCAGTAGCCGTATCGCTATTTAAGAAGCCGCTAAATGTCGGAGTAATAACTGGAATTGGGCTACCAAAGGTTACAATCGAAGAAGAGGCTGTGACGGTCAATGAAGCCTTGGCGATTGTAAAAACTCCCAAAGCATATGTAATCGTGTAGTTGTTGATTGTTCCAATTGCAAAGATTGCAGAGCTCGACATAATCATGTAAGTCGCAGCATTTTCACCTGCAGCGCGTGCCTGAGTGATGATGCTGATCGACTCACCTGTACGTAATGTGCCCGAGGTGATTGTAAATCCAGTTAATACTGGATCACTTCCACCGTACGTCTTTGAAGCAGAGTTAGGCGTTAATGTGATTAGTCGCTTTGCAACTGTAACTGGAATCGTTATGGTTCCGATTGAATATGCTCCTGCAGCACTCTGCGTCACGGTTATAGTTGCAGATCCCGCTCCAATATATGTAACTATGCCACCAGGAGATGTGACGGTGGCAACGGTTGCATCACTGCTAGAGAATGTATATGTGCCGGTGCTATTGGAGGCAAGAGATAGTGTCTGGGCTACTGCGCCGTAAATAACTGAGAGCACTGGAGTGGTTAGAGTAATTGTTGGAGCGGTGCCATAGGTAAAGAGCCCAGTTCCTGTTCCAACGACTAGATCGGGGTTGGTCACAACAACATTGACTGCGCCACTTGCATGTGCAGCTGTTACTGCAGTGATCGATGTTGCACTCACAAATACAACCGATGTGGCATCTACGCCACCAATACTGACCGTGGCTCCAGTGACAAATCCCGTGCCAGTAATAGTGATCGCCGTTCCACCTGTAATTAAACCTGCCGCTGGTGAGATTGCGGTAACTGTTGGACCAGTAACGTAAGTAAAGAGTCCAGTTCCTGTTCCAACGCCACCGTCAAGGTTTGTCACAACAACATTGACTGCGCCACTTGCATGCGCACCTGTTACTGCAGTGATTGAGGTTGCACTCACAAATACAACCGATGTTGCTGGTACGCCACCGATACTAACCGTGGCTCCAGTGACAAATCCCGTGCCAGTAATACTGAGCGCCGTTCCACCTGCTATTGATCCAGATGCTTGTGAGATAGCGGTAACTGTTGGAGTAGAGATGGCAGCGGTATAGGTAAAGAGGTTAGCTCCTGTTCCAGCACCTGAATCTGGGTTGGTCACAACAACGCTGACTACTCCAGCTGCATGTGCGGGCGTTACTGCAGTGATCGATGTTGCACTGACGAAGGCAACCGATGTTGCTGGTACGCCACCGATACTAACCGTGGCTCCATTGAGAAATCCTGTTCCAGTAATAGTGATCGCCGTTGCACCTGCTGCACTTGCAGTTGCTGGTGAAACTCCAGTAACTGTTGGTAGAGGCGCAGTTACATTGACGCTTCCAGCGGTATAGAAAATTATGTAGTTCGTTGCACTTGCTCCTGAACAGTTCGTTGCAGGCGCACTTCCTGCGGCCGAGGAGGTGGTGTAGGCGGTGCTGCACGATAGGCCAGTAATAACAGCGGGTAAATCACCATTTAGAAGCGATGTGTACGTTGGTGTGATGGTCGGGATGGGTGAACCAATTGGCAGTGTTGGCGATGATGCGGTAATCGTTATCGATGCCTTGCTTACTGTCACTGTAAAAGTTTTAGTCCCTGACGAGTACGATTCCCAAGATGCTTGAGTTGCAGTAATGGTCGCTGTTCCAAGCCCCACATATGTCAACATGGTGCCAGGTGAAGGTATTGCGACAACTGATGGGTCGCTGCTTGCATATGTAAAAGCGCCGCTGCTGTTCGATGTCGGCGTAACGGGCTGTGTTGTAGCACCATAAGAAACAGAGATATCTAAAAAGGAAGAGATCGTTGGAGGAGTTAGCAAACGGACAAGTGCCGGAAAAATCGCGACCGCTGAAGTGCCGAGTGAATTACTGGCCGCAATGTTAACGTGATAGACGAGGCCGACTGTTAATCCTGAGAGAACTTTTGAGGTTTCGCCTGCAAGAGCTGTCACCGGTGTAAAACCATTGTCGCCAGTAATTGTGTAATCCCCAAGTGGTAAGCCACCAGTATTCAAAGGCGCGGTCCAAGCCAGAGTTACAGTGGTTGCATCTGATATTGGGGCGCTAGTTGTCGGTGCCGCTGGAACAGATTGAGCAGTAAAGGGCGATGATGAGTTCAAAGTTACATCCGTGATAGGTGTGCCTTCGGCGATTACGTTAGCCGTATAGGAGGTTCCACCAGTTAATCCTGAGAAAGTTGTTTCACAGGAAGTTGTACAAGCACTTGCCAACACGGTTACTGTCGAAAGATTTGTGCCGCCCGATAATAGATTTACTACATAGTCAACGGCCCCTGTACCAAGTGTCCAACTGACTTTTATAGCTGCTGCATTTAATGCAGCACTTGGTGCTGAAGCGTTAGTTAATGTCACCGTTGATGTCCCAGGAGCTGCGGCATCTGCCGGAGTTCCAAGAACTACTCCAAGAGCCAAAACAATTGAAACGATTGATGCTGCAAACTTTGCTCTGTTCATTCTTCTAGGCTCCTCAGAGAGTCAATTACGGTTTTATTACTGCAAGAATCTTTAACCTCTGAAGCATTTGGAGTTTTCTTAGAGATCTGCCGTTTTTCGCATGTGTATAGGATAGCCAGCCCGCAAGGCTTCTACCAGCATGATTAAGGCTGGTAGAAAAATGTCGCACATCTGCAGGATGGTGGTTACGGGGCCCACTTAACACTGGCCTGGAAAATGCTTTCAATCGATGCATCAAGGTTTTGATCAAACTCGCTCTGGCTTTGGCCAAGCTGTAATCCCTCAGTCAGGGCGCGCGAGAAGCTTGCGATAAGCATGGGGTTTTCTGCCAATTTAGCGTTGGCTTCGGTGCGTGTATATCCGCCGGATAGTGCAACTACTCGCAGAACATTTGGATGTTTTGCAAGCTCTGCATAAAAACCTGGTTGTGTTGGCAACGTTAACTTCAACATAACCTTCGCCTGTGCAAGTGAATCTAAGCGCTCAACTATCATCGCTTTCATAATGCTCTCTGCGAGCGATTTATCTGGTGAGTTAATGTCAATCTCAGGTTCGATAATCGGAACTAATCCCGCGGACAAAACTCTATCTGCGAATTGGAACTGCTGATCGATGCAGCTCTGTATCCCCCGAGAGTTTGCTAACTTAATGAGTGAGCGCATCTTGGTCCCAAAAACTCCATGCTTTTGTGCGCTGGCTAATCGGGCATCAATTTCAGGTATAGCTTTCATTAACTCAACACCATCGATCTCCTCTGCAAGACCATTATCAATCTTAAGAAATGGAACTATCCCCTTTTCTTGCCATAAGTATTCGGCGCTTCCTAAACCATTGATCTCTCTGTCCATCGTCATCTCAAATAGAATGACGGCCAAGATTCGCTCACGGTTAAAGACCGGGCTGGTAATTATTCGTGTGCGCATAGCGTGGACGAGATCAAACATCGCCGCTTCGCCCGAATAACTCGTAGCATCGATGCCATAGAGCTTTAGAGCTTTAGCCGTGCTTCCGCCACTTTGATCTAAAGCGGCAACAAAACCTCGTCCATTTTGCATTCGCTCAAAGGCTTCTGTATTCATTACTCCGACCTCTCCGTGCTGTGAGTTGACTCTACTGGCTTGGATTTAAATAAAGAGCAGTTGAGCGTTCTCAGTCATCTCAATAAAATCTGATGCACTAATGATGCCCTCGACATCATCGCGAAGATCTGACTCTTCAACCTTATTCATGTCGGCAGATAAGCGACAGGCCCATAAATGGCCGCCAGCGGCAACAATTTGTTCAAGAAAATCTGGGACCTCTGGAATATTTAGATCCTCGAGTTGTTTCTTCAGCATATGAGTTGCCATTGCAGTCATTCCGGGAGCGGGCATAACAGCTTGAGGAATATGTGCATTTGTTCCCGGAAGATGCATGGCCGTATTACCAGCGGGTGAAAATTGAAGATCATTCATGCGAGATTTGATAATCATGTCAAAGCCCCAGAATGTAAAGAACAAGTGCGTTTCAATTCCCTCTCCTAAGGCGGCATTTCCCAAAATCAAACCTGGATAAGCCATATCTAGATTTCCTTTGGAGCAGATAATCGCTAACTTTCGGCCAGAGTTATCAGAGCCAAAGTTCGGGACGATTGCAGGTGTAGTCATTTCATTCTCCTTTAGACGCAGCCCTTAGGCTTTGGAAGTCCAGCTATATACGACATTTTCTTAGCGGGTTTTTTCGGAAATAGTTCGAACTGCTCTTTTATTGGAAAACCGCCGACAGTTTGCGTATGACGAGATGTCGATGACTCTCCCTCTTTTTTGAAGTCTTCGCGTAAAAAGTGAATAACTTCCCAATGGCGCGGCGTTAGTTCGATCTCAACTTGTGCAGCTAATACCCTGGCTATCTCATCGCTCCACTCGTCATAGACGGTCAAAAATCCCTCATCGTTGACACTTACCTGCCTGCCTGCAATTTCAATTGTTGGCATGTGATTTCTCCTTTTTCTCTTTAATTACGGCATCTTTTCCCGCCATCGACATTAAGGCAGGGATTGGAAGATAACGACCCTTTAAAAGGATGTTCCAATAAATCCAGCGGAACGCTAACTTTCCTACGTGGTTTAAATAACTCTCTTTAAGTAGAGGAAGTGGGCCAATGACTGGAATTGGAAAACGTCCGGTCAAGGGTTCGACTTCATAGTTGAAATCTATAAGCAGGCCTTTGTAATTGCCTGACTCGATGAAACAGTTGGCATGACCGTCGAAGCTATGCTCCATAGGTCGATTGTTAATGTAGTTAACAAAGTTTTCAGAGAACAAATCGATGGCAAAGTGGGCCACCGATCCAGCCTTTGAAGCCGGAATATTCGAGGCATCACCTAGGACAAATATGTTTGAAAACTTCTCGGATAGAAAGTTGTACTTATCGGTTGGCACATAATTGAGTTCATCTCCCAAACCTGAACGCGCAATGAAATCGGCTCCCATATTGACTGGAATAGTCACTAAGAGATCGAAGGGGATTTCCCGCTCATCCATCGAGACCATGGTTTTAGTTTGCGCATCGATATGTTCGATAACGAAATCTGGCTCCAAAGTTATCTTTCGCTCATCGAGCATAAATCCCAGGTGCTTCGAACACACTGGCTTAGTAAATGCACCCTCAAGTGGAGTCACATAGATAATCTCAACTTTGTCGCGGATTCCACGCTTAGTGAAGTAGGCATCGGCTAAAAATGTAAACTCCAGCGGTGCTACAGGACATTTGATTGGCATCTCTGAAATGTGTACGACTAATCGGCCACCATTGAAATCCTTAAGTGCATCGCGCAAGGCAAGTGATCCGGCCATTGTGTAGAAGTCAAAAACGCTCTTATACCAAAGTGAAGGCTCACTCATGCCTGGGGTTTGATCAGGTCGAGGTGATGTGCCCGTAGCTATTACTAAAAAGTCGTATCCAACTTCGCGTCCATCAGCGAGGTAGACCCGATTAATTAATGGATCAACTCTTTCAATCTGAGCTTGTATAAAATCTACATCTTTTGGGAAGTAGCGCTGCCGCTTTTTGACCAACTGCTCTGGCTCATACGTTCCAAATGGCATCAACAAAAGCCCTGGCTGATAAATGTGATCTCCATCTTGATCGATAACCGTAATATCCCATGAATCTTTAGGGAGCTTTTTTCTTAACTTGTTAACGACCATTGTTCCAGCAGATCCCCCGCCCAATACGAGTAAGTTTTTCATTTTTTTCCCTTCCGTAATTTTCACCTTACTCCTTACAATGAAAAACGTAAGTGGGGCGTTAGGTGATGTACGTCGCCAGATTTATGCACGCTCAAATACTGTGGCTCCATTCACTTTACTCAAGGGGTTATCACTCATTATTGATTTCATGCAATAGTTACCCATGGACAAAATAATGCGTGTGAGTAAAAAGTGGAGTGCAAAGGATGCAAAACGCTCCATCATCGTTCCGAGCGATTTAGATCATAAATACTCACGTGGCGTGCTTGGAGTTATTACGGGCTCTGCGCAATATCCGGGAGCTGCCGTTTTAACTACATCTGCAGCCGCTGCTACGGGCATCGGAATGATTCGCTTTCACAGCTCCTCCGGGTTAGCCCATTTAGTTCTTCACACCACACCCTCGGCGGTAGTTCAACCTGGAAAAGTATCTGCGTGGCTAATTGGATCTGGAATCACTTCGAAGAAATTCTCCGATTTCTCAACTGCACTTCGTCATCGCTGGTTTAAATTAGCAAGATTGCAATCGGTGCCTACGGTTTTAGATGCTGGTGCCTTATATCTTGCAGGTTCACTTGAACAGCCAACTTTGATAACACCCCATAGCGCAGAGCTTTCCAACTTACTCACCGCTCGAGGTCTTCCTGTTTCGGTTGAGGCGATAGAGGCTGATCCTAAGAAGTGGGTACAGCTGGCTGCCGATTGCCTCAGCGTAACAGTTCTTCTGAAGGGTTCACGAACATTCGTTGCCAATGATGAACTCCTCATCGAACTTCCCGTAGCAACACCATGGCTTGCTACCGCAGGAACTGGCGATGTCTTAGCTGGAATCATTGGAGCTCTAGTTGCCACAAACACGATTGAGATTTTAAACGACATAAATCGATTAGCTGAGGTTGCAGCTTCCGGCGCTTATATTCACGCTTTAGCGGGCAAAGAGGCTTCTGGGGGTGGCCCCTTTTCCGCCGAAATGTTGATCTCTAAAATATCAGGTGCCATCTCTCAATTGCTTAAGTAGTCTGAGCAAAAACATTTAAAGCTTTACGTAATTTGTTAGGCTTTTTTTATGAATGAACGGGTACTTGTAGTAGTTGATGATGGATTTGAACTTTCAACACTAGTACCCGCCCTTCGGCTAAACGAAATTGATGTCATCGGTGAGGCTAGAAATGAAAGCGTTGCAATTAGCCTTTTGCAGAAACTGCAACCAGATGTCGTGCTCCTTGATATGCACATCGCAGGGGTTTCGGCGATAAAAATCGCCGTTCAAATGCGCAAGATCAAGCCAACTCTTGGCTTGGTTATCTTGGAGAGTTGCTCAGATGTTCGTCTAATGGGAGATCGCAATATCGACATCCCAATCGGTACAAAGATAATCTTAAAGAAATCTGCAACCGATCTATTAATTTTGTGTGGAGTTATAGCCGATTCCAAAATTGCCGCCAGTGAGCTTCATGATGTTGCCTGGATTAATGGAAATGTCTCAATGCGAGAGAAATCTTTAGAGGGTTTAACTGCTCAACTCACGGATGTACAGGTGCAAACACTTCGTCTTGTTGCAGATGGTCTAACCAATGCCCAGATTGGACGAACTAGATTTGTAAGTGAAAAGTCTGTGGAGCAGATAATCTCCAGGGTGGCCCATGAGTTCAATATCCAGCCCGACCGGAACAAAAATCTGCGCGTCCAGTTGGTTAATGAGTATTACAAGTGGTTAGGCGCGCCCCACCACTAAACTCCAGAAGCCTTCGTCGATGAGGACTAAAGTTACCTCTTATGGAGTTAGACCAGATTCGCAGCCGTTGGAACGAGGTTTTGGATGCCGTTTTGGTCAAAGACCGCATCGCTTGGTTGGCCTTTTTTGATGCCCGCCTAGCAGAGTTCGATGGCCGAGTATTGAGTTTGGATTTTTCAGATAGCGGCAAACTTGGAGCTGCCCATGAGTTCTCAGCAGCTCGAGCTAAACAACAGCAATTACTAGCTACAACCATTAAAGAGGTTCTTGCAATCAACGTTGAGATTAAGGAACTATGAAAAAACCTGCCATAGCCCTTCTCCTGGCTCTGAGCCTATTACCAATTGGGATTCCCGTATCACTTGCTTCAACCTCACAATTAACTTTTTCAGTACGCCAAACACCGTCAACGTTGGAGGCGCTTCTAACTTTTTACGGAACCATTAAACCTGCCAAATCAAAGATCGCAGTAAATATCCAAATCAGCGACAACGGAGTATGGAAAGCTACGCGCTTTAAAGCTACGACGGCAAAGGCTGGCACATGGAAAGTTAGTGCGCTGGCTACCGCCTTCGATGCGAAAGTGACATATCGAGCAAGTGCAGTGGTCGGTGGTAAAAAGATCTATTCACCGGTGCGCACAATTACTATCCAACAGGTTGCCCAAATCTCTGAGGCCGACCCAGCACTAGTCATTGAGCAGCTCGGGCCTGGTGGGCGAATTCATGGTGCAGATATCAGCAGATGGCAGCATCCCAATGATGCCCCCATCGATTTTGTAAAGATGTATTCGGCTGGTGTGCGATTTGTAATGATTAAATCATCAGATACTCGCGATGATGCCGATGCCCTCTCGCTTAAATACTTAGTGATGGATCACAGCGCCGCGCAGGCAGCGGGAATTTATACTGGCTTCTACCACTATGCAATTTTGCCCGATGTGGCAGATGATGCGGCAGTAATCCGTGATGCAACTGCCCAAGCGCAAAAGGCCATATGGCGCCTTGCCTCCATTGGTGGTTATACCGAACGAGATCTTCCATATGCCTTAGATCTTGAGAATAAATGCATCCGCCTAACCTCAAGCGGAGCATGTGCCAGCTATGCAACACGCAGCGAAGTGACTCTATGGGCATCGGTCTTCTTGAGAATCTTGAAGGAGAAGACGGGTAAGACGCCGATGATGTACTCGTACCCAAGCTTTCTTGAAGGCTCGATGAATAAAAACGCTGAACTTGCTCAATACCCTTTGTGGCTGGCCCAGTATGCGATCGATCCATCAAACCCAGTCAATCAGCCAGGTTTAAAGGCCGGTGGCTGCTATGTGCACTCATGGACTGGAGCCAACTGTGATTCGCAGTGGACGATATGGCAGTACACATCCTGTGGAATTGCACCTAAATACGGCGTACCTGGTGCACGTTTAGATTTAAATTTATTTAGAGGAACACCCAATGCATTCATGGATCTAGTGCGTGGAAGTTGGGCGCCAACACAGATTGATTTAATGCCAAATAACGAACCAACCTCCATGACGATCCAGAGTCAAACCTCGACAGATACAAATAGGGCGCTGACCTTCAAAGTAAGTGTCGCGCGTCCGGATTTATCTCCAGTGGTAACAGGAAGCGTCAAGTTAGTATTTGATCCACTCAACACTCCAACTATAAGGCCAACACAAACTGTTTTACGAGATACTAGTGGCCAGTGGACATTAGCCGTTAAAGGAGTTTCAGCTGGTACTTACAATGCAACTCTCGTCTTTAACGATGTATCAAAGACTCACGCCCAAAGCTCACAACCGGTAACTTTCACAATTGAACAAGGCCCAACTCCAACCCCAACACCGAGCCCCACACCAACTATTAAACCAACGCCGAAGCCATCAGTTGATGGATGTGCCAACCAGATTAAGAATTAACTCTCTCTGCCAGATTAATAATCTTCTCGACTGCGGCAATCTCACGTTCTACAAGTGATAAATAAGCTGCAACAGAACTCTTGCGCTCTTTGGCCGTCCACCCTAAAACAGGAGAGATTATCTCTGCGATTTTCTCGGCAAGGGCTGCTCCATGATTTTGGGCTTCAAAAGCGATACGTGTGCGCCGAGAAATTACATCATCAACACTTTGAGCACCTTCATGGCTTGCCGCATAGTAAATCTCGGCCTTCAAATATGGCAGTTCAGGAGAGAGCTTCTTAGCAAGGGATGGCTCATCGATGATTAACTCTAAGATCTCACTAATCATCGATCCGTAACGATTGAGCAGATGTGTAACGCTGGCAGCATCTAAACCACTCTCATCGGCAATACGATCTACCTGCTGTGCTAGCGCGAAATAGCCATCGGCGCCAACTAGGGGCAGTTTGTCAGTAACTGAATCAGGGCTCAGTTTGCGAAGCTCATTTACGGCACGATCGATTACATCTTTACCCATGATGCGATAAGTCGTGTACTTTCCACCCGCGATACTTACGAAGCCAGGTGCTGGGCGATCAACGGTGTGCTCACGTGAGAGTTTGGTAGTTGCAGAGTTTTTGTTGTTAGCAACGAGCGGACGAAGTCCGGCATAAACACCGATAATCTCGTCGATCTTAATCTGTGGTGTCAGAACGCGATTTGCCTGATCAACTATGTACTGTACATCTTCGCGGTTAGCAAATGGTTCTGCGCGATCGCCCGTATAAGCAGTGTCGGTAGTTCCAACAATCCACTTATCGCCCCACGGAATAATAAAGAGAACTGAAACGGGAGTTTTAAGAATTATCCCTGCATTAGATTTAATGGCAGATCCTGGAAGGACGATGTGTACGCCTTTACTCATGGTCACGCTATATCCAGCTTTGAGTTCAAACTTTTCATGGAGCGCATCACTCCAAATTCCTGCGCACATAACAGTTACAGTTGCTTTAATCGCAATCTTCTTTCCGGTTACTAAATCCATGGCATTAACGCCAACGACACGTTTGCCCTCACGAATGAGAGTTTGCGCGCTAACTCGTGTAGCGATAGTTGCGCCGTGGCGAGCTGCAGTTCGGGCTACCGACAATGTATGGCGAGCATCATCTACCTGAGCATCAAAGTATTTAATCGCTCCCATAATAATGTCAGGCCGAAGTGAAGGTGCAATCTCATTAATCTGCTTTTGACTCAAATGTTTATGCCATGGGAGTGCGCGTTGAAAACCGCGCAAAGCATCATAAAGAGCTAGGCCTGCACCGACGTAGGTACGCTCTTTAAATTTTTCAGTAAGTGGAAATAGAAAACCGACTGGTTTTACTAAATGCGGACAGAGTGTAGAAACCAACAGTTCACGCTCATGTAAAGCTTCGCGCACTAATTTAAAGTCATACTGCTCGAGATAGCGAAGTCCTCCGTGGATCAATTTACTTGAACGGCTCGAAGTTCCTGCGGCGATATCTTGGGATTCAATCAGGGCAACCTTTAGTCCCCGTGATGCCGCATCTAATGCAGCGCCAACTCCATTTACTCCCCCACCGATAACAAGGACATCAAAACTCTCACTGCCTAGTGCGCTTACTGCGCCCTCGCGCTGCTTCGGGTTTAACTGGGATAGAAACATATGCGTTGCATCTCCATTGCGGCCTTTGTAGAGTTAAGCCTAACGGAATAGAGACGGGTTTGCCTTAACGTGAGATATATCGGCAGTTTGGATCAGGGCACGAGTAGTACCCGCTTTATGATCTTTGACCATGCTGGAAAAGTTGTGGGCCAACACCAAGTAGAGCACCGGCAGATACTCCCGCACCCCGGTTGGGTTGAACACGATGCAGTTGAAATCTGGCAGCGAACACAAGAGGTCATAGTGGCTGCACTCAAAGCTGCCGATATTGTGGGCTCGGATTTAGCTGCCATTGGTATAACTAATCAACGCGAAACCACGCTGGCTTGGGACATCACAACTGGTAAACCACTTTCCAATGCCATTGTCTGGCAAGACATACGAACCACTGATTTTCTAACCTCCTTAACGCCCAAGGCGCGCGAGGTTATTACTTACAAAACCGGTTTAACGATTGCGCCCTATTTTTCTGGCAGCAAGATGAACTGGCTACTTCAGAACGTTCCAGAGGTTCAAGGGCCTAACGCTCGATTTGGAACTATCGATTCTTGGCTCCTATGGAACTTATCCGGCGGAGTACGTGGAGGAGTTCATGCAACCGATGTGACAAATGCTAGTCGTACGCTTTTAATGAACTTAGAAACACTCGACTGGGATGAAGAGCTCCTTGAGATTTTTGGAGTATCACGTCAATCTTTACCCGAGATTAAATCCTCCTCGGAACAGTATGCCCTTACCGACCCAGACGGCCCATTAGGCGCTGCAGTTCCAATCGCTAGTATTTTAGGCGATCAGCAAGCGGCGATGGTTGGTCAAGTGTGTTTCGAACGCGGTGAATCTAAAACTACATATGGAACTGGAAACTTCGCTCTCCTTAACACTGGGCATGAAATTGTTAGATCTAAAAATGGTTTACTAACTACGGTCTGCTTCAAATTCGGAAATGCTCCTGTGCACTACGCCCTAGAAGGCTCCGTTGCAGTTACAGGATCGGCTATTCAATGGCTGCGCGATCAGTTGGGTGTTATTTCCAACGCCGCAGAGAGTGAGAGTTTGGCGTTAAGTGTTTCTGATACCGCCGGTGTTTATTTCGTTCCAGCCTTTTCGGGACTCTTTGCACCGTATTGGCGAAGTGATGCACGCGGCGTTATCGTTGGTTTAACCCGTGCGGCCACTAAGGCCCACCTTGCGCGAGCAGCACTTGAAGCCATCTGCTATCAAACGCGCGATGTTATGGATGCAATGGTGGCCGATAGCGGTGTGCCGATGAAGCAGATGCGTGTCGATGGTGGAATCACATCCAACGCTTTATGTATGCAGATGCAGGCCGACATCATGGGAATCGAAATCTCAAGACCGCTTATCTCAGAAACTACGGCACTCGGTGCTGCATATGCGGCGGGGTTGGCCGTTGGTTTCTGGTCATCGCAAGATGAAGTTGCAAGTCAATGGCAAGAGTCTGCGCGCTATTTGCCAGCGAGCTCTGATAGTGAGCGCGAAAAGGGATATGCCGGATGGAAAAAAGCGGTCGAGCGAAGCCTTAACTGGGTCGATTAGATCTTTCGTAGTTCAATTAAACAGGCATTAGCTGGAGCGAGAATAGGTGCCGTAACGCCGATGCTGGCTAAGGCCGAACCTGAGAGTTGTATTCCCTCCATCCAAGCCGGTGGAGTAATTAACATAAAGCGCGGCTTACCCGCTGGATAAACGGCCTTTACTGAGTATGTCGCACTCTCATCTAGGTGAGGAAATTTAATCGCCGCTGGGTGAATTGCAACCGTTGGCGTTAGTTGAACGTAGGCAAAGATTCCTTGAGATTTGTCATGCGAAAGCACTCCATGTACATATCCGTGAGAATCGGGATAATCAACACGAACTACACGAGCACTATGTAAAAGTTCGCGATTGGTTTTGTAGTAGCTCGCCCACGTTGCTAAATAAAATCTTTCCTCTGGTGTTGCCTCAGTAATATCCCACTCAATTCCTGCATGTCCAAATAGCGCCGTGATCGCCCGCATTGATAACTCCAACGTGCGGCCAGTTTGATGTCCATGCGTTGGTCCGATGTGCGTACCTAACATCTCAGGTGGAATAACTTGAGCCGTCCAGCGCTGAATTGTCTGACGCTCTAATGCATCGTTGTTATCACTTGTCCAAAAGCGATCAACGTAATCGATTACACCTAAATCAATTCGCGCACCACCGGATGCACATGACTCAATTTCAAGTCCAGGGTGGCGTTTCTTAAGTTCGGTGAAAAGACGATAGATAGCTTGTGTTTGTGTACGCACACCTGCTTTACCTAAGTGTCCTGCATCGACTAGAACTCGGTTGTGATCCCACTTGATATATGCAATCTGATGCTCATTAAGGATCATTGACGTCTGCTCAAGGACGTGGCTAAATGCGCCTTCGTGCGCTAAATCCAAGACCAGTTGGTGGCGCCAAAGCGGTGGAAGGCGATCGCCTTCATGCAGAATCCACTCAGGGTGTGCGCGATAAAGATCAGAATCTTGATTGACCATTTCGCCTTCAAACCACAACCCAAACTCAATGCCTTTATCGTTTATATATTTAATTATTGGCAAAAGACCATTGGGCCAAACTGCAGGATCCACGACCCAATCGCCTAATCCAGCGTCGTCGTTGCGTCGTGAGTGGAACCAGCCATCATCTAGGACTACGCGCTCTATGCCAACTTCTGCAGCAACATCAACTAAGGCTTTAATCGCCGACTCATCATGTTTGAAGTAAAGAGCCTCCCACATATTTAAAGTCAGTGGCCGTGGACCTCGTGGGTGCATCGATCGCGCCCGAATATGCGAGTGGAAAGCGGCACTAACTCCATCGAGACCGGTATTTGAATAGACCGAGATTAATGTCGGCGCGATATAGCTATCACCTTGCGCAAGAATAACTTCGCCCGGTAGTAATAACTCACCGGCTCCGATTGATTGTTGTCCATCAAAGCCGCGTTCGATTAAATAATGTGAGTTTCCACTCCAGGCAATACTTGTCGCCCACGCCGATCCGTTTTGAAAATCCGTTTGAGCAGTCAGCGCAATATCGGCGATTGAGAAGTTATGACCACTTCTGCCCTCCCGAGATTCACGTACCCAAGTACCAGTTGCTATATCTCGGCGTTGTGGCTGACGTTCATTTGACCAGCGCCCAATGAAATCTAAAGTTTGATTTGCCTCCTGAGGAAGTGGAAGCCAGTGAATAAACTCATTTAGGCAGTATTGACTCTCTCCGAGATTACTCAACGTTGCATTCTGCAAGAGAACTCCAAAACTATCTAAATCGAAGGTGATAACCACTTGGAGCTCGGAGTGAAAATCGCGCAATGTCACTGCGCAGTGATTGTCGATGTGATGAAAATCGGTAACTTCAAAACGTGTCGACCAGGCACTGCCGTTGCGATGTCCATTCAATGTAGGCCGGCCCAGAAACCCTCGCGAACTCTCACGCATAATCCCAGGGCTTTGTGGCCGATCCCATGAGCTATTTGCAATTGATCCTTGACGAGCAATGAGATTATCTGCCAGATCACCAACGAGCGGTGCACCCCAGTGGGCAATAACCAAAGCCCCATTCTCAACCTGCAGCAGCAGAGAACTACTCTCAGCACGAAGGAGTGCGGATTGCTTAGTCACACAGGTAGAGTATCGACACTATGGCAGAGAGTAAAAACTTATCGTCGGGCATAACACGCAATAACCGTGAGATGGCCGATGGTCGCACGATTCGCTACTACGACACTGCCAATCAAAGTCGAAGTGCAATCGACCAACGCCCGATCGAGGAGCAGCCACCAATTGGAGAGCTGCGCTTGGATCCACTTGTAAATGAGTGGGTTGCTATGGCAGCCCACCGCCAAGGACGCGTTTTTCTGCCACCTAAAGAGCTCTGCCCGCTCTGCCCTACCACTGGAGATCTCTTAACTGAAATTCCAGAATCGGATTTCGAAGTTGTTGTCTTTGACAACCGTTCGCCCTCACTGCGACCACCTGTCGGCGATTGGGCACTTCCCGATAAAGTTGGGCCAGATACTGATTTAGGAACGTCGGCTGGCAAATGTGAAGTCATATGTTTTACGCCAGATCACGGGAAATCCTTTAAGAGTTTATCTGCACAAAGAGTACGAACATTGTTAGAGGCCTGGATTGATCGCACAGAAGAGTTAAGTCTTGAACCCTACATTGAACATATTGCACCCTTTGAAAATCGCGGTGAAGAGATTGGCGTAACGCTTTCGCATCCTCATGGGCAGATTTACGCATACTCCTATTTGCCACCCCGCGTTGAAAAGATGTTGGCCGCTGCCAATACCTACTATGAATCAACTGGCAAAGTTTTATTTGATGAAATAGTCGCACGTGAGATACGCGAAGATGAACGCATCATCGCACGCAATGATCGTTGGATAGCCTTCGTTCCTTACGCATCACGCTATCCTTTCGAAATTCACGTAGCACCGCTCAATCCGGTCGCTGATTTAACTGGACTCACGACCCAAGATCGAGATGCTTTTCCTGAGTTAGCCCTGGAAGTTATGAAGCGCCTCGATGGTGTCTTTGGGATTGAGATGGCATACATTGCAGCCTGGCATCAAGCACCTGTACGAGTTGGGCGAGATGTACTTCGCTTGCACTGGCAGATTACAAGTGTGCGTCGCGCCCCTGGAAAATTGAAGTACCTTGCCGGCTCTGAATCTGCGATGGGCGCTTTTATTATGGATATGCGTCCCGAACAATCGGCCGCACAACTTCGTGAAGTGATCATCTAAAAATGAAGGTGCTCATCACAGGTGGAACCGGATATATAGGTTCTACGGCAGTTGAGATCATGCACAACCAAGGTTACGAAATCTCAATTTTCGATGACTGCAGTACCGGGCATAGCGATAGCGTGCCACCTGGCGTACCCTTTTTACAGGGTTCTCTCCTAGATCCATCTGCGGTGGCAATGGCACTAGATGGGGTCGATGCAGTTATGCACTTTGCCGGCAAATCCTTAGTTGGTGAGTCGGTTGAAAAACCTGATTTGTACCACAGTGTCAATGTGGATGGCACGAGAAACCTTCTAGATCAAATGCAGATTGCAGGCGTTGCCAAAATCGTATTCTCCTCGTCAGCGGCGACCTATGGTGAGCCACAAGAGATTCCAATTCTTGAAACTGCGCAGACCCTGCCTACAAATCCATACGGTGCAACGAAATTGGCGATCGATCACATGATTAGTTCGCAGGCACAATCACATGGCATTTCCGCAGTTTCGCTTCGATATTTCAATGTTGCTGGTGCACACAAAGGTATGCGCGGCTGGTTGGCAGAACGTCATAATCCTGAAACGCATTTAATACCAAATGTTTTGCGAAGTACGCCCGATAACCCTGTGAAAATCTTCGGTACTGATTGGCCGACTGCCGATGGTACGTGCGTACGCGATTACGTTCATGTCATCGATTTAATCGATGCCCACATTAAAGCCCTTGAATCACTGACTCTAGGTATCCACGAGATTTATAATCTAGGCAGCGGTGATGGATATTCTGTACGCGAAGTAGTCGCCGCCGCCTCTAAGGCCATTGGACATGAAATCCCCACAGTAGATTCACCGCGACGAGCCGGTGACCCAGCGGTATTGATAGCAGGTATTGAAAAAGCTAAACGCATCCTGGGGTGGGTACCTTCACGAGGAATCGACTCGATGGTCTCCGACACTTTGAAATCATTTCAAGGCCATGACTAGCGCACATATCGATAGAAAGTTTGTCGATATATTCGGAGATACTCCAGAAATTATCGCTTCAGCTCCAGGACGAGTGAATTTAATCGGCGAACATATCGATTACAGCGATGGATATGTGCTCCCATTTGCAATCGCCGATCGAACCTACGCCGCTATAAGAAGACGTTCTGATAATTTGATACGAATCGCTTCAGCCCAAAGGAAAACTGCGATTATTACAGTTGATCTCAAAGATTTGAGCCCGGATTTGGGGGGCCAATGGGAGCGCTATGTCTTAAGTGTTATTTGGGCGATGGATATTGAACAGGGAGTAGATGTCTTAATCGATGGCCATGTCGCATTAGGTGCGGGGCTTTCCTCCTCGGCAGCCCTTGAGTGCAGCGTTGCAACCGCCCTGAATGATCTCTTTTCGCTCGGCCATGATTTAGAAAGCTTGGCGCGTTTGACGCAAAAAGGTGAGAATGAATATGTGGGAGTTCCTTGTGGAATCATGGATCAATCAGTCTCACTTATGGCAAAGAATGGTTCGGCGCTTTTATTGGACTGTCGAGATTTAACCTCTCGTAATATCCCATTTGATGTGGCATCTAGTGGTCTTGAGCTTTTGATTATCGATACACAGGCGCATCACACTCTGACAGATGGCGGTTATGCCCAACGACGTGCATCCTGTGACGCCGTTGTTGCCAAACTTTCGATTCGATCAATGCGCGAATTGACTTTAGAGATGCTCGATAATTCAAGGGATTTAATCAGCGAAGTAGAGTTCAAACGAGCTCACCATGCAGTAACTGAGATTTCAAGAACATTGGATGCAGTTGAAGCAATTGAGTCAAAGGATTTTTCAAAGCTTGGCCAACTCCTGAATGCCTCACACGCTTCGCTGCGTGATGACTATGACGTCTCATGCCCAGAGCTCAACACCGCAGTTGATGCCGCCCTTGCCGCTGGAGCCCTTGGTGCTCGAATGGTGGGTGGTGGCTTTGGAGGAAGTGCAATCGCTTTAATTAAGGCCAGCCACACACAGGAGACGATTGGAACTATTGAAGCTTCTTTCAAAAACTCCTCTTTTAAAGCCCCTCGATTTTTTACCTCACTACCAAGTCAAGGCGCTGAAATTAACCAACGGGGTTTATCGAAATAACTTCGACTCCACCAATGGAGTTAAGTAGCTCTATCAAATCACTTGGGTCACTACCCGGAACTGCCACGGTAATATCATCAAAACCGCGCCCGCCTTCAGATTTTAAAACTACGAGCTCACGTATATCTCCACCAGCAGCACCAATGGCAGATGCAAGCAGACCTAGTGAACCAGGACGATCAGGAAGAGCAACGTTAAGTCGAAATAGGGCCATGAGTAGATTCTACCCTCACCCTATTTCAACTACGTTACAGATTTCTTAGAATTGACCTTGATTAATTCGAAGGCGCCGATCCGAGCAGAACTTTAAAGCTCTTCTGACCGCCCGTTGGTAGATCAACCAGAATTGTCACTGTAGCCCCCGGTGCATATGAGCGAATTCGAACGATGGCACCGACTTGGTCGGCAATCTTTACTCCATCAATCGAGCGAATGATCGCACCTGCAGGTATTCCCGCTTTATCGGCCGCCTCCCCCGGACTCAACTTCAAAATCTTGGCTCCAGTTCCAGTAAAGGTTGTATCAAAGTAGATTCCTAGATATGGCCTTGTGGATTTACCTGTTGCGATAAGTTCATCGACTACGCGTTTGGCCTCATTTATTGGAATTGAAAAACCAAGTCCAATATTGCCGCTTGAGCCATCACTTGAAAGCGTCGCGATCGCGGAGTTGACGCCGACGATACGGCCAGCCGAGTCGAGTAAAGCTCCACCTGAATTACCAGGATTAATTGCAGCATCGGTTTGAATCGCATCAACAAAAGACTCCGCACCGGTTGTACCTGTGGTCACTGGGCGATTAAGTGCAGAAACGATTCCGCTTGTAACTGTGCTGGCAAGTCCTAGAGGCGAACCAATTGCAACGACTGGATCACCGACACTAAGTTTGGATGAATCACCAATATTAATTATTGGGAGATTGCCTTTATTGATTTTAATGACGGCAATGTCATAAGTTGCATCACGGCCAACTATGGTCGCAGGGAAGTTGTCGCCGTTTATCATTTCTACCGTGATAGTTCCAGTATCTGCTGCACTCTCGACGACGTGGTTGTTAGTAATAATGTAAGAGGAGGTTGCGCTGCTTTGATAAATAGAGCCCGACCCAGTCCCGGTCCCTTGGTCCGTAGTGACTTCAATAGAAACAACCGATGGAGTTACAAGGGCGGCAATCGACTTAACATCGATGGAGGATCCTCCCAGAGAGACTAAGGTGCGAGTGGAGCTACATGCCCCACTCGTGCTCAAATACATCACTTGGGTTTTTTTATCGACACATGCTTTGACACCAAGTGGATCCGATGAGGCTGCAGTTGCAGCACCACCAACGACTAGTGAGCCAAGGAGAAAACCAGCCCCTACCTTTACAAAGTTGGCCTTGAATGAACTTGTCTTAACTTCCGCATCATTGATTGTCATAGGAAGAGAGTATTTCAGAATTATTAGAGTTTTCTGTGGCCGACCTCAAAAAATTAAACGAGAACTACCCAATCGCCCTCAATGGCGACTTTGATCGAAGGCAGTGGCGCCTGGGCAGGCCCGGTTAATACCTTGGCCGAGTTGAATGGATCAAACTGGGCGCCATGACATGGGCAGGCCAATACTTTTGCACCGGCCGAGTAGCCAACGGTGCAGCCCTGATGCGTACAAATCGTCGAGTAGGCAAAGAGCCCCGTCTTAGTTCTAAATAAAATCGCGGGAGCGCCCGATGCCAGTGCAAAGTTAGCCACCGAGCCCACTGGGAAATCAACTAACTTTGTCAGTTGCGTTTTGGTTGAGCCGCTTGCCTTGCTGCTTGTCTTTGTTGATTGGGTGAAAAACTTTCCAGCCCCTGATAATGCCACAGCAAAAATAGCCACGACTGCAACACGAATTGCCCCACGGCGATCTAGAGAGACATCCGAGCTTCTACGCTTTCCTAGAATTAGCAAGAAGTAAGAAAGCCATAGGACGGCATATGCACTATCGCTGGCTAGAAAATATGGATGTACATGGAAACTGCTTGCAAGCCATAGGCCCAATGACATAGAGAAACCAGCAAAGGCTGCCAGAGTTGGTGCAACCCACAAGAGCGTAGCAAGACCGATTGCGAACTCAGAGACCATAACGAAGGCACCGACTTGAATCGAATGCTCCATTAACTTATTAAAGGCAAAGTGGCCGAGTGGGGATTGCGTTGAATAGCCACTCAGCTGTGTGCCTATAAAAGTAGATGAGCCCCGAGTTAAGAAGCCCGCATCGCTGGCTTTGTTCCAACCGGCATAGATCCAGGTAATACCTAGCCAGATTCGCATTACGCGAAGAGCCGCGCTCTGTGTTCGCCAAGAGTTTGTGGTGGTGCGCATGAAGTTTTGAATCATCGACATGGAGGCGATAGTAAAGGTTGAACCTGAGATTTTAATGAAAAAGCTCCCTGACTTGGATTCGAACCAAGAACCTGCCGGTTAACAGCCGGCTGCTCTGCCATTGAGCTATCAGGGATCAATGCGTACGAGCGCAAACTCTAGCGCACGTCGGCGCGGTTCGAAAATTGGGGGCTTTAAAGGCTTCCGAGGGCCAAATCATGCAGTGAGCGACGGCTACTTTCTAAGGCTACTAAAGCAGCAAATGCAGCGTTATATTCGATCTCATTTTCAACTGGATTAAGGCGTTGAAGACTTGATTTTAATTGCGCGATAGATCGAGAGAGTGCAACCTCACGCAAGCGGGCAACGATACTTGCAACATAGAGGGGGGTTGGTCGGCCATCGGCACGGATTGGTTCGACGCTAAGTTCGGTGAAGAGTGTTTTAATCTTTTCATCTGTAATCGTCTCCATTGAGAGAATATCGTTTTCATCAATTGTCTTGCGCATTTGTCGGTATGCCGGATGCGTGAAGGCATCTGATTCAATATCTGTCCAGAGTTTTTCAATAAATAACAGTGGCTCTTGCAAACGCGCCTTTAACACTTCACGCTCCAAAATCAAACGAGCGTCATTGGGATCGGGACGCCAATTATTCTCTTCACTCGAAGTTTCAACCAACTCTTGGCTAGGTGGTCGTTGCTTCACACCTTGCGAAACTGCGGCCGAAACGATTTCGACTTCAACGCCTAGCCAACCCGCCAAAAGGCGTGTGTACTCAGGGCGCAGAGATTTATCGCGTATCTGGGCAATCAAAGGCGCTGCTGCGTTAAGGGCATTAATTCGCCCCTCGGCTGAATCTAACTTATGGTGTGCAAGCTCGCTTCGAATCGCGAACTCAAACAACGGTACGCGCCGAGCGATTAAATCTCGTAGAGCTAAATCTCCCTTTTGTTGGCGTAAATCGCATGGATCTAAACCGTCGGGTTCAACTGCAACAAATGTCTGAGTAACGAACTTTTGATCTTCGCTAAAGGCTCGTAACGCCGCCTTTTGACCTGCGGCATCACCGTCAAAAGTAAAGATAACTTCGCCACGGAAGGCATCATCATCCATCAATAATCTTCGCAAGATGCGAATGTGGTCGGCTCCGAATGCGGTGCCACAGGTTGCAACGGCCGTAGTTATTCCAGCTAATTGCGCGGCCATCACATCGGTGTAGCCCTCAACGATGACGGCTTGGCGCTTCTTTGCAATCTCTTTTTTTGCAACATCTAGGCCGTATAAAACTTGACTCTTCTTATAGATGGGGGTCTCTGGAGTATTTAAATACTTTGGGCCTTGATCTTCACTCTCACTTGCCAGTTTGCGTGCGCCGAAACCGACAACATCACCTGAGATATCTCTAATCGGCCAAGTTAGGCGATTGCGAAATCTATCAATCGGGCCGCGCTGTCCCATCTTTGATAAGCCCGCCGTTTCTAACTCATCGATTGTGAAATCCATTGCCCGTAGATATTTAGTCAGCCCATCCCATTCATCAGGGGCAAAGCCAACACCGAACTGCATGCAAGCGGCTTTATCAAATCCACGTTTAGTAAGTAAATCCCGGCCATGCTGGGCGTTCGGGCCATTGAGTTGTTCTTGATAAAACTTTGCCGCCTCAAGATTGGCTGCAATCAAACGTGAACGCGCTCCAGCAGAAAAAGTTGGAGTGTTGCTTCCGCCTTCTTCATATCGAAGTGTGTAGCCCATGCGATCGGCTAAACGTTCGATAGTTTCGGTAAATGTTAAATGATCGATCTTCATAAGGAATGCAATGACATCGCCACCAGTTTGGCAGCCGAAGCAGTGGAAATAACCCTTGCTTGGCGTTACGTGAAAAGAGGGAGATTTCTCATCGTGAAAAGGACACAAGCCTTTTTTCTGGCCTCCGCCTGCACTCTTTAATTGAACATAATCGCCGACGATTTCATCTATAGGAGCACGGTCGCGAATATAGGCAACGTCCTCATCTCGAATCCGCCCGCTCATATGCTCACTTTAGCGATTAGTTAGTAGGCGTGCGTGTAAGGCATAGGCACCAGGGTCCGTCAGGGCTGCAACTTGGTCGATGATTACACGCATACGCGCCCTTTCATCGGCCGCCTCGTCCCAGGCCTTAATAAAAATTGAGTCGAGTTCACGTGGTGCACATTTTGTAAGCATCTCGACTAATTCCGAGATGATGAGCTGCTGTTTGGCATACCGGTCCTGAGAGTGCGCGGCGTTGATCAGGTAATGGCCAGCAATAGCTTTAAGAAAATCTACTTCAACTACCTGATCACGTGGAATCTCTAAATCAGCGCTATAGCGCGAAAGTGGCGCATCGCCATGAACTTTACGAGTCTCTACTTCGGCCGCTAATACAAAGCGACCAATTAATTGCGAAGTTGAATCCTTTAACCTTGCTAGCGAACGAAGTGTGCCGTCGTAATAATGTGGCCAAGCTGAAAGCGCAGCCAGGCGTCTATGGGCATCATTTGCCTCTTGCTGCGTTGCATCACTTCCATAATCATTTTTCATGACTTCGTAAATATCAGCCAAATCCTTATCAAAGTTCTTAACAGAGATTTGATTAACGAAAATCGCATCCTCTAAATCATGAACCGAGTAGGCACAATCATCAGACCAGTCCATGATCTGAGCTTCGATGCATTTCTTATCAATCGGGGCTCCGATGCGCATCCAATTAAAAACCTCGACATCATCGTCGTAGACGCCAAACTTGCGTGGATTCTGTGCTCGTGGCCATGGATACTTTGTCGCACCATCTAGTGATGCGCGGGTTAAGTTCAAACCGATGCTCGCACCTTGCGCATCAACGGTTTTAGCTTCCAAGCGAACAAGCAATCTAAAACTCTGAGCATTTCCCTCAAAGCCGCCAAAATCCTTTGCAATTTCGGCCAAGGCCTCTTCCCCGTTATGACCAAAAGGTGGATGGCCTAAGTCGTGCGATAGACATGCTGTGTCCTGTAAATCAGGATCTGCTCCCAGAGATTCACCGAGCTCACGACCAATCTGTGCGCACTCAAGTGAATGGGATAGACGAGTACGTTGAAAATCATTTTCCCAAGGCACCGCAACTTGAGTCTTGGCGGCTAATCGCCGTAATGCAGCTGAGTGAATAACCCGTGCGCGATCGCGCATGAACTCGGTACGTCCCGGACGCTTTGCCGGTTCATCTAAGAAGCGCTCTTTATCGAGTTCGTTATACGTCACGGCATAACCTTAGTAAGAATGTCGGCCCCAGGTAAATGATCGCTGACTTGAACTCCACGTCGGCCAAGGGTTATATAGACAAGGTAGGCGCCGGCCTCTCGAAATAAGTACTTGTATCCAGATTTTGAAATTGTATTTGGCCCAGTGCGCACGGGCGAACAGGTGCTAACTACGCCTTGATCATTTGCCATCGTAATCGCACGTTGGCAATGAAAAGGGTCGGTAACAATAATTACATCGCTCACCATGCGTTTTTTCATCAGCGCGGCATAGGCCTTGGTGCTCACTAAAGTATCGCGACCCTCTTCAACGGCGGTAATTTTCTTTGCAGGTACGCCGTGGTTGCGTAGCCAAACTTTTCCCGAAGCCGCCTCGGTGGTGCGATCACCTGGCGCACCTGCGCCGACGGTAATAATTGTTGGAGCTAAACCTAAATCAAAGATACGTTTTGCCTCCACCAAACGCGCCTCAAGGGCCTGCCCTGGTGTTCCATTTAACTGTGCCGTTCCTAGTACCACAATGACATCGGCACTGCGGACAATAGGATTATTTGCTGCACGCCAAACTTTTGATACGGCATAACCGGGCGCAATTAGGGCGATAATAATAATGAGAGTTAATGTGCGGCGAATCCAGCGAAATAAAAACATCTATCCCCCCGAGAACGCATCTTCGAGTTCAACATGTACAAGTTCATCTGGATCATTGAGCCACCCATCGGGCAGAGTCGGAGGTCGACCGTGGCTTGTGCGTCCTCGTGGCTTATCGCCAACTTCCACTGGATAAGGCTGATCCTCCAATTGATTAATAAGATTGCGCATTTCCTCTAACGAACTGACCATCCCTAGATCGTGACGAATCTCGCGGGCCACACGAAAGCCCTTTAAATACCAGGCCATGTGCTTGCGCATATCGCGCATTCCACGATCTTCGGACTCTAAATACTCAACGATTAAATTGGCATGGCGAAACATCACTTCGCGAACCTGATGCAACGTTGGTACTAACTCATTTTCAGAGCCTTGCAAAGCCGATACTAAATCGGCAAATAACCAAGGTCGACCTAAACATCCGCGGCCAACAACTACACCGGCGCAGCCGGTTTCTTCGATCATATTGACGCCATCGCGACCAGACCAGATATCGCCATTACCTAAAACTGGCACTCCGCTCGGCTTTAAATGCTCAACGAGGCGTGCAATCGCCGACCAGTCGGCCTTTCCTTCATACATTTGTGCCGCAGTTCGAGCATGCAGTGCAACCCATGCAACTCCTAAATCGGCCGCAGATTGTGCCGCCTCTAAATACGTGTGGTGATCACTGTCGATGCCGATGCGCATCTTTACAGTTACTGGAATCCCAAAGGGTTTGGCGACTTCAACTGCGGCCTGCACAATATTTGTAAAGAGTTTACGTTTAAAGGGAAGGGCTGCTCCCCCTCCTTTACGCGTGACTTTTGGCACGGGACAACCAAAGTTCATATCGATGTGATCGGCTAAATTCTCTTTTCCAATCATCGTAACGGCTGCGCGCATCGTTGTTGGATCCACGCTATAGAGCTGAACGGAGCGCGGCCATTCATCTTTGCCAGGCACAATCATGCGCAGAGTTTCAGGTCGTCGCTCAATGAGAGCTCGAGCTGTAACCATTTCCGAAACAAATAAACCCGCACCTTGCTCGCGGCATAAAGTTCGAAAAGGTGCATTGGTAATTCCGGCCATCGGCGCAAGAACAACCGGTGGATCAATAAAATGATCACCGCTTGCCAGAGGCAGTAGAAGTGGTTTTAGCAACCTAGTAAACGTGGTGCAAGCCATGCCTCGACATTATCTATGCCGATGCGCTCCTGCGCCATTGTGTCGCGATCGCGAATAGTGACTGCATTGTCTTCCAATGTTTCAAAGTCGATAGTGATGCAGTACGGAGTACCAATCTCATCTTGGCGACGGTATCGGCGCCCAATTGCTCCTGCATCATCAAAATCGATACTCCAGTTTTTGCGCAACTGGGCAGCTAAATCGCGCGCCTTCGGTGATAGATCGGCGTTTCGCGAAAGTGGCAAGACTGCAGCCTTAATTGGTGCCAAGCGATGGTCGAGCTTTAGTACTGCGCGCTTTTCCATCTCGCCCTTGCTATTAGGTGCCTCATCCTCGGTGAAGGCATCCATTAAGAAAGTTAACGTGCAACGGTCAACGCCAGCTGCAGGCTCGATGACAAATGGCGTCCAACGTTCGCCCTTATCTTGATCGAAGTAGGACAAGTCTTTGCCAGAGGCTGCAGAGTGCGCCTTTAAATCAAAGTCGGTGCGGTTAGCAATACCTTCGAGCTCGCCCCATTCAGTTCCGGCAAACTCAAACTTATATTCGATATCTGCGGTGCGCTTTGAATAATGCGACAGTTTTTCTTTTGGATGATCAAAGAGGCGCAGGCGCTCTGGATTTATACCTAAATCTATGTACCAGGCCATACGAGTATCGATCCAGTATTGGTGCCACTCTTCATCGGTACCCGGAACTACAAAAAACTCCATCTCCATCTGCTCAAATTCGCGCGTGCGAAAGATAAAGTTTCCTGGCGTAATTTCATTACGGAAAGATTTTCCAATCTGGCCAATACCGAAAGGCGGTTTTTTACGTGATGTTGTCATGACTTGATCGAAGTTAATAAAGATTCCTTGCGCCGTCTCAGGGCGCAAATATGCCAGCCCCGATTCATCTTCAACGGGTCCAAGGTAGGTCTTTAACATTCCGCTAAATTGTTTTGGCTCTGTGAACTGACCTTTGTTGCCACATGCAGGACAGTTAACCTCGGTTAAAGAGGCCGCCTCTTTCTTATGTTTGGCCTCGTAGGCCTCCATTAAATGATCGGCGCGATAGCGCTTATGGCATGCCGTGCACTCAGTTAGTGGGTCACTAAAAGTTGAAACGTGGCCCGAAGCCTCCCAGACCTCTTTTGATAAAATTACACATGAGTCAAGGCCGACTACATCTTCGCGCCCCATGACCATTGATTTCCACCATTGACGCTTCACATTGTTTTTTAACTCAACGCCAAGTGGGCCGTAGTCCCACGATGCGCGCAGTCCTCCATAAATTTCAGAGGAGGGATAGACAAAACCTCTACGCTTTGCAAGACCTACGATATTTTCTAAACGATCCGTTGCCACAATAATCTCCATCCGGCTGGCTGTCGGCGAAAAGCAACGATCGTTACTTTCGTGAAAACTATTTTACTCGCTAAAGGCACCCTCATATGCACCAGGCTCATCGATTGCTTGAGCCAAAATAGGAATCGCCTGCATCTTCACGGTGTTATTGCTAAGGGCCCGACGGTAGGAGCCAACGTTTTCCCAGTGCGTTACGAGGGACCAGAGCGTTGAATCATCGAGATTTGCTCCGTACTCGCCCTTTATATATCCCGGGCAGGTGGCCAAAGCTGCGATTGCCTGGGCGAGATTGCTTTCAAAACCGCTGGCATCACCAAGGGCGACTCTGAAGCGTGCGACTGCGAACATGAGCCCTAGCCTAATCGCGATACGCTAAAACTATGAATCTTACAATCATTTTTGCCATCTTCACCGTCATGGCCACTACTGCCGGCGGAACCCTGGCATTTAAGTCTCGCGATAGATTCCACCTTGTTCTAGGTTTATCGGCCGGCCTGCTTTTAGGTCTTGTTGGATTTGATTTGTTGCCAGAAGTCTTTGATATGAACACAGATACCTTTGCTGGAGTACCACTTGTGTCGGTTGCAATTTTGAGTGGATTTTTATTACTTCATATCCTTGAGCGAAGTTTTGGCTCCCACGAGCCCGTTGAATCAGATTACGGACATGACCACGAGCACCACACGATCTCAGGAACTATCGGCGCTCTTGCCATGGGCGGTCACGTATTTCTCGATGGCGTTGGTCTAGGTGTTGCCTTTCGTGTTAGTACTTCCCTTGGAATTGCAGTTTTCTTAGCCGTAGTAGTTCATGCATTTAGCGATGGGCTCAACACAGTTTCAATGTTAGTAAAAAGTGGACACTGGACTAAGTCAAGTAAGTATCTATTAGGAGTAGATGCTATTGCGCGCATCGGTGGCGCAACCCTTGGCACCTATCTTGCACTCAACGATAAATATTTAGCGCTTTACTTGGCGTTATTTTCCGGCTTTGTTATTTATATCGCGACTTCACATATTCTGCCTGAGGCCCATTCACGTCACGAATCACGCTGGACGTTAGTGATGACAGGACTTGGAGTTCTACTAATGTGGGCAGTGGTCGCTGCCTCTTAAGCTTTGCCGAAGCGTCGCTCTCGCTTTGAATACTCCTCAATGGCCTTCCAAAGAGTTTTGCGCGTTACATCGGGCCATAAAACATCCATAAAAACAAATTCAGCATAAACCGATTGCCAGGGCAGAAAATTACTAGTTCGCTGTTCGCCAGAGGACCGTAAGAATAAATCGACATCGCTCATGGTTGGTGAATCTAAATACTTAGCAAAGGTTTTTTCAGTAATTGAGTCGGCCTTAACTTTACCGCGCTTAACATCTCGAGCAAGGGCGGCCGCGGCATCTACAATCTCTGAACGCCCGCCATAGTTAACACACATATTTAATGTGAGAACTTTATTCTTCTTCGTTAACTCTTCGGCGGCTTCAAGTTCATTAATAACGCTGCTCCACAGACGCTTTGGTCGCCCAACCCAGCGAACCCTTACACCCATCTCATTCATCTCATCACGCCGACGTCGAATCACATCGCGATTAAAGCCCATTAAAAACTTAACTTCCTCCGGGGATCTACGCCAATTCTCAGTTGAAAAGGCGTACGCGCTAATCTCTTTTACTCCGTACTCAATTGCACCGGCAACTACGTCAAAGAGTGCGGCCTCCCCGGCCTCATGTCCGGCCGTGCGTGGCAACCCTTTAGCTTTTGCCCAACGACCGTTTCCATCCATAACAACGGCGACATGGTTAGGTATATGAACCGTCATACGCGCTCCACCATCGGCAAACTCCGAAGTCCTCGTTCGAGATGCCATTGTAAATATGCAGCTATCAAACCACTAGCTTCTCGGCGAAATTTGCCATCGCTGGCCGAGGCAATATCCCAATCGCTTCTAAGTAGAGCTTGCATCAAGGTAAGGGTTTCAGGGGCTGGGGTTGCACAAGCCGAAGGTCTGCAATCTGCGCACACAGATCCGCCGCCGACTAATGAGAAATACCTATGTGGACCTGGTTTTTCACAGTTTGAACATATCGTCATAGATGGTGCGTAGCCGGCCACATCAAGTGAACGTAAAAGAAATGCATCGAGAATCAGGAGTGGCTCATATCGACTCTCTGCCAAAACTTTTATCGCACCGACAACTAATTGAAACTCTTTTAATGCCGGTTCATGTTCGTTGGGACTAAAGCGTTCGGCGGCCTCCAAAATTGCAGATGCAACAGTCCACCGCTGATAGTCATCGGTAAAGGCCTCGCCATAGTTCATCACCGCTTCGACTTGAGTAATCGTGTCAAAAACCTTACCCACGTAGAGTTGGATATCGATGTGACTGCCGGGTTCAAGGCGCGCCCCAAACTTTGACATCGTTCGCCGAACACCTTTTGCTACTCCACGAATTCGCCCATGATCGCGCGTCAATAAGGTAATAATGCGATCGGCCTCGCCGAGTTTTTGGGTTCGCAGCACAATGGCTTCATCCCTATATAAACTCATATGAGCAAAGGTAGTGCGTGCTCTAGCGAATTGCGCGATTAATGGCAGACACGACAGCTTTAAGTGATGCCGTCGTCGTGTTTGGATCGATTCCAACACCCCAAAAGACATCGCCATCGATTGCGCACTCAAGGTAGGCCGCCGCCGAAGCATCTCCACCAGCAGATAAGGCATGCTCGTAGTAATCGAGAACTCTTACATCGACACCATAACTCTGCAAGATATTGCAGAATGCAGCGATTGGACCATTGCCCTGGCCCTTTAACTCGTGGAGCTCTCCACGATCGGTAAGTGAAACAGTTAAGTGAACATCTTCATCGAGAACCGATGTTTGGCTCAAGCCTTTAAGGCGAAAACGTCCCCACGGTGCGCCCTGCGTTGGCAGGTACTCATCTTCAAAGACGGCCCATAAATCTTGCGCGTTAATCTCTCCGCCCTCGGCATCTGTCTTTGCCTGTACAACCTTTGAAAACTCAATTTGCAGACGTCGAGGCAGATCTAGGTGGTGCTCATTCTTCATCAGATAGGCCACACCGCCCTTGCCCGACTGCGAGTTAACTCGGATAACAGCTTCATAGCTTCGGCCAATATCAAGAGGATCGATCGGCAAATATGGAACGGCCCATGTGTGATCTCGAACTTCACGCCCTGCTGTTTTTGCATCCACGGCCATAAGATCAAAGCCCTTTTTAATCGCATCTTGGTGAGAGCCAGAAAAGGCGGTAAAGACTAAGTCTCCACCATATGGATGACGCTCAGGTACGCGAAGTTGATTTGCATACTCCACAATTCGACGGACTTCATCGATATTTGAAAAATCGATATGTGGATCGATGCCATGTGTTACTAAGTTAATTCCAAGGGTCACAAGGCAGACGTTTCCTGTGCGCTCACCATTTCCAAAAAGCGTTCCCTCGATGCGATCGGCGCCAGCTAAATAACCAAGTTCGGCAGCGGCAACGCCAGTACCGCGATCATTGTGCGGGTGAAGTGAAACTATGACACTGTCGCGATTTTCTAAGTTGCGACACATCCACTCGATTGAATCGGCATAGACGTTAGGCGTGGCCATCTCAACAGTTGCCGGTAAGTTCATAATCGTCTTCCACGCTGGAGTTGGTTTCCAGATCGCATTTACGGCGTTACAGACTTCAACGGCGAATTCGAGTTCAGTACCCGTGTATGACTCAGGTGAGTATTCGAAAGATATCTTTGTCTCTGGAACCGTTGGCACTAAATCAAGACAGATTTGAGCGGCATCAGTTGCAATCTTTTTAATGCCGGCTTTATCTAAACCAAATACAACTCGGCGTTGCAGAGTCGATGTCGAATTATACAAATGGATGATGGCCTGCTTTGAGCCTTTAATCGACTCAAAGGTGCGCTTGATAAGGGCCTCGCGTGCCTGAGTCAATACTTGAATGACTACATCATCGGGGATTAAATCCTCTTCGATAATCTTGCGAACAAAATCAAAGTCAGTCTGTGAGGCGCTAGGAAAACCAACTTCAATCTCTTTGTAACCCATGGCTACCAGCAATTTGAACATCGCTAACTTACGTGGGGTATCCATAGGATCGATCAAGGCTTGATTTCCATCGCGAAGATCTACTGAGCACCACTTAGGTGCATGGGTAATTTTCTTAGATGGCCAGGTGCGATCAGCAAGATCGATGGGATGAAAAGGCTCGTAGCGATGCACTGGCATCGTGGACGGTGATTGTTTCGGAAAGTTCATTTACTGCTCCTTATGGGCTCGGGGTTTGTACCGATACGACAAACCCCGCGGCGAGGGGATCGGTTACTTGACCCCGCCACGGCAGCTAAGGAGCAGACTGCGCAACATGTCTTAAGGGTAACCCGTAACCCATTTGTTGAGCAAGCCAACCTTTAAACTCTCTCATATGGCAACTTTCGATAATCAATTGCTGGATTTGATGGATTCAGCCCGTTCTATTTGCGACCAATCTGATCAGAGTCGATGGAACGGTGAAGACTGGAGCCCTGCAATCATTCTTGGCCACCTGGTGGATGTTGATAAGCAAGTTTGGATGGTGCGATTCGAACTTATGCGCTCGGCAATGCACAGTGGAGCAACAATCCCTCAACTAGTCTGGTGGGAGCCGGATGGAGTTGAGACTGCCCTAAAGTATGCAAATTCGACACTCGCTGAAGTAAAGGCGAGTTTTCTATCCAGCCGTGAACATATGCTCAGTTATCTATCACTACTTTCCGCAAGTGAGATACTTGCGCCGGCCCTTCATCAGGTTTTTGGCGAGATCACAATCGAATCGATGCTCCAAATAATTCTTAATCACGACAGAGAGCACAGTGAAACGCTAAAAAGTAACTCTGCGTAGTCACCGAATATGCAATAATTCAATCGACTTCTGATTGGCAAATCGATGAGAGTGGCCCACGCATTGTGGGTCATTTTCTTTTTCCAGACTTATGCACAACTTATGATTAAAAATATTTTAAAAATAACAGCATTGCCATCCTTTGTGGGCGGTGTTGATGTGGTGTAACGGTTAGCACATCCGTTTTTGCCAATCAGAAGGTGCGGGTTCAAATCCCGTCATCAACTCCGAAGTCTCAATTCCACAGAATGACATATGGCAAAGGTCAATTAACTCTATGTTATTGAGCTAAGGGTCTCGAGGAAACTCGAGGCCCTTTACAATTAAAGAACTGGCAAATATCTATCTAATTCGTAAGCGCTCACTTGACGACTGTAATCGAGCCATTCGGCGCGCTTATTACGAAGTACATATTCAAAAACATGCTCACCTAGGGTTTCACGCACTAATGCGCTTTTTTCCATTTGCAGAATTGCCTCATTGAGATCAGTTGGAAGTGAGATTGGATCATTGGAATCGCTCAATACATAGCTCTCTTCTACGCCTTTTAGGCCCGCCGCCAACATCACGGCATAGGCAAGGTATGGATTACATGCAGTATCTGGAGATCTAAATTCAATGCGCGTTGAGTTTTCTTTGCCGGGCTTATACATAGGAAGGCGTACAAGTGCACCGCGATTACTTGGCCCCCAGTTAATAATTGCAGGTGCCTCTCCCCCGCCGTGCAGGCGCTTATAAGAGTTCACCCATTGATTAGTTATTGCTGTGATCTCTGGTGCATGCTTGAGAATCCCTGCAATAAATGAGCGACCGACGTTCGATAAGTTGTATTGGGCTTTGGCATCATAGAAAGCATTTTCTTCGCCCTTAAATAATGAAACGTGTGTATGCATTCCGCTACCTGGATGATCCGTAAATGGTTTTGGCATAAAGGATGCGTGGAAACCTTGATCCATCGCAACCTCTTTAATGACATGGCGAAAAGTCATAATGTTATCGGCCGTTGTTAGCGCATCGGCATCGCGTAGATCGATCTCTTGCTGGCCTGGGCCGCCTTCGTGATGTGAAAATTCAACCGAGATTCCCATTGCCTCAAGCAGCGTGATTGCTTGGCGACGAAAGTCATGCCCTACAACTGCAGGAGTGTGATCAAAGTAGCCACCTTGATCAACTGGAACTGGCGCAGTACCAACTTCCGGCATGGATTTAAATAAGAAGAATTCGATTTCAGGGTGGGTGTAACAGGTGTATCCCATCGTTGCCGCTTTATCTAAAATGCGGCGCAAAACATTGCGTGGATCTGCTGGAGATGGAGTTCCATCTGGCATGGTGATGTCGCAGAACATGCGCGCGGCCCCAGGGGACTCAGTGCGCCACGGCAAAATTGAAAAAGTTGAGGGATCTGGTTTTGCCAACATGTCAGATTCAGTAACGCGGGCAAAGCCTTCGATTGCCGAACCGTCAAAGCCAATGCCCTCATCAAATGCGTTCTCGAGTTCGGCCGGCGCGATGGCAACTGATTTTAAGAAGCCTAAAACATCGGTGAACCACAAACGCACGAAGCGGATATTGCGCTCTTCAATGGTGCGAAGAACGAACTCTTTTTGTTTATCGGCATCTTCTGACATGCCTGCATTCTCGCAAAGACAGGTTACGGCCGTGTTAACTGGCTAGATAACGAAAAATTCACTGCTTTCGAGCGTACTTTGCGCCGGAATGCTCTTGGTAATGACCACGTTGGCGCTGATGCGCGCACCGTGGCCAATCGTGATGTCACCGATAACTCTTGCACCGGCGCCGATGACAACGTTGTTCTCAATCGTTGGGTGGCGCTTACCCTGTAAGAAGCTACGCGCTCCTAACGTGACATCGTGGTACATCATGACGTCATCGCCGATAATTGTCGTTGCACCAATGACAACGCCCATACCGTGATCGATAAAGAATCTTCGGCCAATAGTTGCCGCTGGATGGATCTCTATTCCTGTTGCAGAGCGGATAAGGTTTGAGTGAATTCGTGCAAGTAATTTAAAACCATGCACCCATAAGAAGTGAGAAATCCTGTGCCCCCACAGAGCATGCAGACCTGGATATGCCAAAAAAACTTCAAGGCGATTTCTCGCAGCTGGATCCTTAACCAGAGCGTTATCTAGATCTTCTAAGAATCTAGAAATCATCGCTACTCGGCTAAATCCTGATAGAGGATTGTGGATAGATATCGCTCGCCAGATGATGCAAGGATTACAACAATGTTTTTTCCTGCAAATTCTGGCCGCTTAGCAACTTCAGTTGCTGCCCACAACGTTGCACCCGATGAGATTCCAGCCAAAATTCCCTCTTCAGCTGCGGCTCTGCGTGCATATTTCATTGCATCATCTGCCGTTGCATCCAGGATTTCGTCATAAACAGTGCGATCGAGAATATTTGGAATGAAGTTCGGTCCAATTCCCTGGAGTGGGTGCGGTCCAGGTGCGCCGCCGTTGAGAATAGGCGAGGCGGCAGGTTCAACACCAAAGACTTTGATTGCTGGATTCTTCTCTTTCAAGAATCTGCCAGTACCAGTAATCGTTCCACCTGTGCCGATTCCTGAAATAAAGGCGTCGATTTTTCCATCTAGATCGCGCCAAATTTCAGGACCAGTTGTTGCATAGTGAATGGCAGGTCCGGCCTCATTTTCAAACTGGCGGACTAAAATCGCGCCCGACTCACTTAGTTTTTCAGCTGCAGCAACGGCGCCTTTCATGCCATCTGCCGCAGGTGTTAAAACTAACTCCGCACCGAAGGCCAGGATGAGCTTGCGGCGCTCCTTTGAAACCGACTCTGGCATTGTGAAAATCGATTTATAACCGCGCGCGGCTGCAACCATTGCCACAGCAATGCCCGTATTACCTGAAGTTGCCTCAACAACCGTTCCGCCCGGCTTGAGTGCGCCACTTGCTTCAGCGGCATCAATCATTGCAATTCCTAATCGATCCTTGACTGAAGATGTTGGGTTGTAGAACTCCAACTTTGCATAAATATTTCCCTGTGCGCCATCACCTAACTTATTGATGCGAACTAATGGGGTATTTCCATAAGCCTCAGTAATACTGTTATAAATTCTCATAATTCTCCCTAGAAATAGTTGATGAAAACTGCAGGTTTAAAACTGAATAAAAAGAATCAGCAGCTGCAAGAAGTTGACAGGCAAAAATCGACTATCCGGTTACGTGTGAAAAACCAGGTGATAATCGATTGCATGGCTCTAAGTTTACCGAGAATAATCATTTAAGCCAGTTGCAAGTAATTCGCAGAATCAGGAGTGGCTCCAGCGTGAAGTCATTGGCAGGCGCCGATCTTTTCCAAAGGCACGTGCTGAAACCTTCGTTCCAGGTGGATATTGGCGCCGCTTGTATTCAGCCCTATCTACCAATCCAATTACCCGAGTAATGAGCTCTGAGTCAAAGCCCAGCTCTATTAACGCTTCGAAGCCGTGATCTTCATCGACATAAAGGCGAAGTACTTGATCCAAAAGAGTGTAATCGGGAAGAGAGTCACTATCTTTTTGGTCTGGTCGCAGCTCAGCACTTGGCTCTTTTGTAATTGAACGCTCAGGAATCGGTGGTGGCTCCCCTGCCGCCTTTGCCTTGGCATTTCGCCAGCGCGCCAGTGCCCAGACATCGGTTTTATAAATATCTTTAATCGGAGCAAACCCTCCAACTGCATCGCCGTAAAGAGTTGAATAGCCAACTGCGAGCTCACTCTTATTTCCAGTAGCTAAGACGATATGGCCTTGGGCATTGGAGATGCCCATCAAAGTAGTTCCCCGTACACGGGCCTGCAGATTCTCCTCGGCCAGACCCGTTAAATCTAGATTGCTCATAAAGGCATCGACCATCGGGGCTATCGGCACGATCTGGAAATTAACGCCCGTTGCATCGGCCAATGCTTGGGCATCGGCTATTGAGTGCTCGGATGAATATTTGCTGGGCATCGCAACGCCGTAAACATTCTCTGCACCGACTGCATCGATCGCAATCGCGGCAACTAGAGCTGAATCGATTCCACCAGAGAGCCCAAGGGCTACCGAGCTAAATCCATTCTTAGAGATGTAGTCCCGTAAACCGACAACAAGGCCCTGCCACATCTGGGCCTCATCGCTTAAGCCAGGTGCGATAGTGGAAGTTATCTCATTCTCATGAACGGCCTCTTTGAGTGAAATAACTACATCAGGCGTCGAGCTGCCTACCGCACACTCAATATCTGCAATGAGAAGTTGGTCATCAAATTGAGCTGCGCGAGCAATTAACGTACCGTTTTTATCAACAACAATGGTGTCACCATCGAAAACTAAATCATCTTGCCCACCTGTCATATTGACGTAAGCCAAAGGTGCATTGACCTCTCGAGCACGTTTTTGTACAAGCGCTAATCGCACATCATCTTTATTTCGCTCATATGGTGAGCCATTAGGAACGAGGATCAGACCTGGAGTTCTGGCGGCGATATCAGAGAGTGAGTGCCAAATATCTTCACAGATTGCAACGGCAACATCGACGCCATTAATTCGAACTACAAGGCTTTGGGCACCAGGTGTGAAGTTTCTAAACTCATCAAATACGCCGTAGTTTGGTAAATGCCGTTTGACGTAGCGGGCCTTAACTTGAGCGTCATGGATGATTGCGACGGCATTGTATGGAGCACCTTCAGGTGAGGTATCTAGATATCCGACTACGGCAACGAGTTCGCCTTTTATCCCTAGTGCAATCTCGGTGATCATCGATTTACTGGCGCTTTGAAAAGATGGGCGAAGTGCTAAATCCTCAACTGGATATCCAGTCACGATCATCTCGGGAAAAACAAGAATGTCGGCCCCGGCTTTTTGCGCTGCAATAACATTGGATGCAATGAGTCTGGCATTGCCCCCCAAATCGCCCACAGTGGGGTTGATTTGGGCTAGCGCCATACGCAGCTTCATTTTTCAAGAGTAACAGGGCTATCCTTATCCCTGTACCCGGGGACCAGCGTTTGCAGGCACCGAGGAGAGGAAATCTTATGGAAGCCTTATATGGTGGCGCGATGCATCGTCGTGTCACGATTGTGGATTTAGCTAACGCGAAAAAACGCGGCGAGAAATGGGTAATGCTCACCTCATATGAGCAGATGACGGCTGAGATATTTGACGAGGCGGGCATTCCAGTGCTGCTCGTTGGAGATAGCGCCGGAAATAATTTTCTCGGATTTGAAAACACAATTCCAGTAACAGTCGATGAGTTAATTCCGCTCACACGCGCCGTCGTGGGCGCAACCAAGCAGGCGCTAGTAATCGCAGATCTGCCCTTTGGCTCCTATGAAAGCTCACCTGCGCAGGCCCTTGCCACCTGCACGCGATTTTTCAAAGAGGCCGGGGCTATGGGCATAAAGCTAGAGGGCGCTCACATTCAAACTATTGAAAAACTCGTTTCATCGGGCATTCCCGTCATGGGCCATGTTGGCCTTACTCCACAATCACTCCACCAGCTCGGCGGCTATAGAGTTCAGGGCCGTAGTGATGGTGATGCGATTCTGGAGGCGGCGCTGGCTATTGAGGCCGCTGGGGCATTTGCAATAGTTCTTGAGCTGATGACTGCCGAGCTTGCGGCAAAAATTACTGCCGCGTTATCGATCCCAACAATCGGAATCGGTGCCGGAATCGAGTGCGATGCCCAAGTATTAGTCTGGACCGATCTCATGGGCATAACTAAAAATCCACCGAAGTTGGCAAAGGCCTATCGAAACCTGCGGGCAGAGATGTTGGCGGCTGCAGGCGAGTTTGCTCACGATGTAAAAATTGGCGCTTTCCCAGGACCGGAACAGATTTTCAACTAATCTTCGCTACGTGAAAAGCCTCGCCTTAGACCTCTCGCCCCTTAAAAACTCGCGGGATTTCCGCAATTTGTGGAGTGCAGGGCTCGTTACCTACCTCGGATCGATGATTACCTATGTCGCCGTTCCCTTTCAGATTAAAGAGCTAACTCACTCCTATGTAGCCGTCGGTTTAAGCGGGCTGATTGAAATTCTGCCCCTAATTATCTTTGGACTCTACGGTGGCGTCTTGGCCGATGCCGTCGACCGAAAGAAAATGGTCTGGGCTACCGAGGCCGCATCCCTGCTCTTAACTTTAACGCTTCTAATTAATGCCCTTCTGCCCCACCCTCACCTCGTTTTGATCTATGTGACCTCTGCCTTATTTGCCGCCGTCAACGGTCTTCAACGGCCGAGTATGGATGCGGCGCTGCCCCGATTAATAGAGCATAAAGATCTGGCCGCAGCCAGTGCTCTCATGAGTCTGCGTTGGCAGTTAGGAGTAATTATCGGACCAACAATCGGTGGAATCATAATCTCAACTTTTTCGATTCCAGTTGGCTATGCCGTAGATGTTTTTACTTTCGTAATCTCTTTAATCTTTTTATCTCGAGTACGTTCGATACCTGCCTCTAAAGAGGCCGAAAAGCCATCTCTGGCAGGCTTATTAGAGGGCATCCGCTACGCCTTTGGACGTCAAGATTTGCTTGGCACTTATTTAGTAGATCTTGCGGCAATGTTTTTTGCAATGCCAACTGCATTGATTCCATTTTGGGCCGATCAACTTGGAACTCCTTGGGCATTAGGTCTGATGTATGCCGCGGGGACTTTTGGTTCGGTCATCATTACCCTGACATCGGGATGGACTAAAAACTATTCACGCCATGGAAGAGCCATCATGTGGGCGGCCATGGGTTGGGGTACGGCAATTGCCTTGGCCGGTATCTGGAACTCGCTCATTCTCGTCCTTGCCTTTCTGACATTGGCTGGAGCATCCGACATGGTCAGCGCCCTCTTTCGATCGACGATGTGGAACCAAACAATTCCCGATAACTATCGAGGTCGCCTGGCCGGAATCGAACTTCTCTCATACTCGATCGGGCCCTTGGCAGGACAGATGCGTGCGGCATCCATGGCGGCAGTTACAAACCTCTCGATATCAGTAACATCTGGCGGAATAATCTGCATCATCGTTGTGGCGCTACTGGGCAGTTTTATGCCTAAATTTCGCCGATATGACGCCAAAACCAATGAATTTGCCCTCGCAAAGCTGCGCGAAAATCAATTACGCGAAAATAATTAGGCTATTTTCTCGATCGATTCCTCGAGAATGCATAAAAAAAATAAAAAAAGAATTTGCGACACGCACTAAATTATTTATCGCACAATGTGGCATTTTCTCCTAAATAGTGTCACGCTTATCCACGAAAAGGTTTGGGTGACGGATCCGAACCATTCCGATAGGAGAAGTACGTGGCCGCAGCAAAGAAAGCAGCACCAAAGAAGCGCAAGAAGGCAGCAGCAGCAGCTGCACCTAAGAAGCGCAAGAAGGCAGCCGTAAAGGCAGCTGCTCCAAAGAAGCGCAAGAAGGCAGCAGCTAAGAAAGCTGCTCCAAAGAAGCGCAAGAAGGCAGCAGCTAAGAAAGCTGCTCCAAAGAAGCGCAAGAAGGCAGCAGCTAAGAAAGCTGCTCCAAAGAAGCGCAAGA
>CAFBMU010000011.1_pt1 | contig 45218 bp, 40 predicted proteins | sample 7269081 | NCBI WGS metagenome assembly CAFBMU01 (sample SAMEA6814075, study PRJEB35770) | uncultured Actinomycetes bacterium | biome: Freshwater; feature: Freshwater reservoir; material: water | place: Czech Republic | collected 2017-05-23 | depth 30m m
GAACTATTTGTTACGGTATCTCCACTGCCACCACTTGAAGTATTCCAACCGACAAAAGAGTAACCAGCCCGTGTAGGGGGTGTTGTTGGGACAGTTGCGATAGCAGTTCCTGTTGTATACGTTGCTGATCCACCGCTACTTCCAGAACCACCGTTATCGTTCCACATAACAGAGTTATTTGTATTAGCTTGCCAAGTAGCTGTCAGTATCACATTTGAAGTAGACATCGTATAGCTGGCGCCAGCTGCGTAATCATCGCTTCCATTGTTCCACTTAAAGAATGTATATCCATCTTTAGTTAAACCACCGGTACTTGCTGTATTAAAACTTGCACCTTCGGCAACAGCGGTTTGAGTTGGAAGAGTTCCGCTACCACCATCAAGATTATATGTAACACTGTGAGTCGGATTTGCACTCCAAGTAGCGGTAAGTGTTACTGGAGATGCGGGCATTGTATAAGTAGCCCCGGATGCATAATTAGCATTTGAATCATTCCACTTATAAAAAGTGTAACCAGCCTTTGTAACAGCTGCCCCAGATGCAATGGCGAAAGTTCCACCTGCGGCAACAGGGTCCTGAGTTGGAGGAGTTCCGGTACCACCACCGACGTTATATGTAACAGCGTATGTTTGCGGTGCAACAGAAACAGTGATCGTCCACGGCCGGAACGTATCGCCGTTATTTGCATAAAGGAAAAGGGGGCTGGTGTAATTCCGAGTAGTTACACCTGAAATTAAATCAATATACCCAGGGGAATTGTCGTAGGAAAGATAGGTAGCAGGAGCTCCTACCGCAAAAGTCGCTGCAAGATTGGTGACATCTGTTCCGAAAGGAACAGTAACGACAACTGTGGATTCACTATCAGTAATTATAGAGTCACCAACTTGATTCGGAAATGTAAAATTAGTTATGATATAGCCCATGGATGCATTTGCACTGGGAATACCCACAATGACATTTGTTATCAACGTTAATGCCAACAATCGCGAGAACGATTTCTTAGAAAGTACTGATCGCTTGATCGCATTGATGTTCATGCTTCTCCCCCAATTGCATTGCAGCCAATGACCATTCATTAGACTTGCTCTATGGGATGATTCTGAGGGTGAACCGAACGTGGGACTCAGCCAATGACCGGACAATTGCGGTCATAAATGAAGAAAGTGGTGCTAGTCCTTTTCTTCAGATTTCATCGATAGATTATTCGGGAGTTCTACCTTGTCGCATTAAACCAAAGGTAACTGCATCTTCAAGGGCCATAGCAGATGCAGCAATGACGTTTTCGTGAACACCGACAGTGTTCCACTCGCCGCGGCCATCACTTGTTTCAACTAATACGCGAGTGATAGCACCTGTGCCTAGACGGCCTTCAAGGATGCGAACTTTGTAATCGGTTAATTCGAGAACTTCTAACTCTGGATAGAGGCTTTTAAGTCCAGTGCGAAGTGCGTTGTCAAAAGCGTTCACGGGGCCGTTACCTATGCCGGTGCAGATAATCTCTTTGCCAAGCGCCGTTACTTTAATCTCAGCCTTTGTCAGAATGCTTTGATCCTCTGCCCGTTCAACTGTTGTTAACCAATGATCAATGGTGAAGAAGGTAGGACGCTTGCCCGTCATCTCTTCGTGAACGAGTAGTTCAAAGGATGCATCGGCGGCCTCGAAAGTGAAGCCGCGTGACTCCATCTCTTTAACGCGATCAACAATTCGACCGATAAGTTCCTTATCTCCACCAAGATCAACGCCTAGCTCTTGGGACTTTAATTCAATAGATGCACGGCCAGCCATATCGCTTACCAACATACGCATATCGTTTCCTACAGATGCTGGATCTTCATGTTGGTACAGAGATGGATCGACCTTAATGGCACTGGCATGCAGGCCAGCTTTGTGGGCAAAGGCCGAGACGCCGACATATGGCTGACGGGCACTTGATGAAACATTTGTCACTTCAGCTATCGCATGCGAGATTCTAAAAGCTTCGCGAAGTGAGTTATCTGGTAGAACTAACTGGTGCTTTTTTAACTCTAAGTTGGCGATAATTGTGACAAGGTCGGCATTTCCGGTGCGCTCACCGTAACCGTTGAGCGTGCCCTGAACATGTGTTGCACCTGCGGCAACTGCAGCCATTGAGTTTGCAACTGCGCATCCTGTGTCGTTGTGGCAGTGGATTCCAAGTCGGGCAGAGCTTGCAGTCAAAACATCATGGACAATTTGAGAAAGTTCATCGGGCAACATTCCGCCATTGGTATCGCAGAGCGCAATGACATCGGCGCCGGCCTCGGCTGCAACGCGGACGACCTCAAGGGCATATGCGCGGTTGCTGCGATAGCCATCAAAGAAATGTTCGGCATCGAGAAATACCCGCTGACCTTCGGCAATTAAATGTGTGACAGAGTCACGGATCATCGCTAAATTTTCATCAAGAGTTGTCTTTAGGGCCAAATCAACGTGACGGTCAAATGCCTTAGCAACCAGGGTTACTGCAGGTGCACCAGAGTCGCGCAATGCACCGAGTAAAACATCATCGGCGGCTTTTACATTGGGGCGGCGTGTGGCACCGAATGCAACAAAGGTTGCATTCTTTAAAACAAGCTCTTTCTTGGCGCGTGCGAAAAACTCGGTATCTTTTGGATTAGCTCCAGGCCAACCGCCCTCGATAAATCCAACACCTAAATCATCTAAGTGGCGAGCGATTGCCAACTTGTCATGAACGGAAAGGTTTAACCCCTCTTGCTGCGCGCCATCGCGCAAGGTGGTGTCGTAGATATGAAATGCATCTGAGACGGGCATTAGCAGACCTTTTGAACCCAGTTATGTGTATCGGCAATTGTGCCATGTTGAATTGCGAGTAAGTGATTGCGAATCTGCATCGTTATTACTCCGGGTTGCCCATCACCAGTTACCCAAGTACCCATCGCACTCTTTGCTTGACCTACGGGTGATACTACGGCGGCAGTTCCACAGGCAAAGATCTCAGTTATCTCCCCGCTTGCAACACCATCGCGCCAATCATCGATGCTAAGCATTACCTCTTCGGTCTTATATCCAAGATCTCTAGCCACAGATAAAATCGAATCACGAGTGATACCTGGAAGTAAAGTGCCGGTAAGTTTTGGAGTAATCACAGTTGCATCGGCGCCAGAGCCTTTAACAAAATACAGGTTCATACCGCCCATCTCTTCAACCCATTTACGCTCTTTTGCATCGATCCATACAACTTGATCGCAACCTTCTTTAGCTGCAGCTTTTTGTGCCACTAGCGATGCTGCATAGTTTCCGCCGCACTTAGCCTCACCGGTTCCACCAATTGCCGCACGAACATACTCAGTTGAGATCCATACCGAAACGGCTTTAGAGGGATCAAAGTAGGCACCGGCCGGAGTGGCGATCAGCATGTAGGTCGCTTTATTTGATGGGCGAACTCCCAGACCAACTTCAGTTGCAAACATGAATGGACGCAAGTACAGCGACTCACCGATTTTATTAGGCACCCATCCCGCATCTTGCTTTACTAAGGTTTCAATCGTCTGAATAAAGAGTTCATCCGACATCTCAGGCAGCGCAAGACGAGCAGCAGATTTTGCAAAGCGTTGGGCGTTGGCAAGGGGGCGAAAGAGTGCAATCGAACCATCGGGTTGGCGATAGGCCTTTAACCCCTCGAAGATCTCTTGTCCGTAGTGGAAAACCGCCGTCGCTGGATCAAGTGAGATAGGACCATAAGGAACTAACTCGGGCTCACTCCAGCCATCTTTTTCACTCCATTCACAAATGACCATGTGATCGGTGTAGTACTTGCCAAAGCCACCTTCGGCTACCAGTGCATCTCGCGTAGCGGCATCTTTGGCATTTGGGTTGAGAGTAGTTTTCATATTTTATAGCGCTGCGAGAAGCGCATCTCCAATTTCAGTTGTGCTTCGCTTCTTATCTCCTCGGGTCAATAAATCTGCCGCAACTGCACGCTCTACATCGCGAGCAGCATCGCTATAGCCCAAGTGATCGAGCATCATTGCAACGGACATAACGGTAGCTGTTGGATCGGCGATATTTTTCCCGGCGATATCTGGTGCAGAGCCATGGACAGGTTCAAACATCGATGGAAACTTTCCAGTTGGATTGATATTGCCTGAGGCCGCTAATCCAATTCCGCCGCAGATTGCAGCTGCAATATCGGTCAAGATATCCCCAAATAAGTTATCGGTGACAACTACATCAAAGCGCTCGGGATTGGTTACGAAGAACATTGATGCTGCATCTACGTGTAGGTAATCGGTAGTAACCGCTGGATACTCTTTAGCAACCTCGTTAAATGTACGGGTCCATAATCCCCCGGCGCGAGTTAGTACATTGTTCTTATGTACCAACGTTAACTTCTTGCGATCGCGCTTTAGTGCACGTTCAAATGCGTCACGAATAACGCGTTCGGCGCCGCGGCGAGTATTTAGACTCTCCTCTGTTGCGATCTCAGCATCAGTGCCTTCGGCCAAAACTCCACCAGCTCCAACATATGGACCTTCAGTTCCTTCGCGCACGACGACAAAGTCAATTGCCGCCTTTGTTGCAAGTGGACCAGCAACTCCTGGCATCAATCGCGCAGGGCGCAGATTGACGTAGTGGTCAAAGGCAAAACGCAGCTTTAATAAAAGTCCGCGTTCTAATACTCCACTTGGAACGGTCGGATCTCCGACTGCGCCGAGCAGAATGACATCTGCCTTAGCAATCTCGGCCAACGTTGCATCGGGAAGAACTTCGCCCGTGCGATGCCAATAGGCGGCACCTAAATCAAATGGAGTCTGCGCAAATGTGACATCGTATTTTTTAGCTACGGCATCGAGAATCTTTAAGCCCTCTTTGACAACTTCAGGTCCGATTCCATCGCCAGCAATTACAGCTAAGTTAATAGTTTTCATTAATCCACCAAAAATACTGAACGAACGAACTCGGCATCAGTATCCCTCTTGACTTGGGCAACGATATCTTCGCTAACATGAGAATCTACAGTCAACGCCATAAGCGCAGTTCCGCCTGCTTCACTTCGGGCAACCTGCATTCCACCGATATTTACTTTCGCCTCACCCAAGGTATGTCCAACGATGCCGATAATTCCTGGGCGATCAACATAGCGAATGAAAAGTATGTTATCTGTTGGTGGCAGATCGAGTCTAAATGAATCGATTGCAACAATCTTTTGGGTCTGCTTGATCCCCATAAGCGTTCCAGCGATTGTCATCGCTTTTCCAGTTCCAGTTGTCGCACGTAGAGTAATCATGGAGCGGTACTCATGGCACTCGGCCATCGTTGTAACAGCTGAAACCATTCCACGTTCGGTAGCAAGACCTGGAGCGTTGACGTAGGTAACCTCTTCAGCACCGACTGCCAACAGCGCGCCTTTGAGTGCACTGATTCCTAGAATTGATGAGTCATGAACTGATATTTCACCTTTGACGCAGACATCGATAGTGACTGGAAGTTCCCCGAGTAGTTCAGTTGCAATCTCTGACATCTTCTCAACTAGCGGAAGCGATGGACGAATATCTTCGTGAATTACTCCGCCCTTCACATTGACGGCATCAGGAACTAACTCGCCAGCTAGGGCTTTTCGAACCGAAACTGCAACGGCGATTCCAGCGCGCTCTTGGGCCTCATCAGTTGATGCGCCTAGGTGTGGAGTTGCAACGACATTATCTAAAGCAAACAATGGTGAATCCGTGCATGGCTCTGTTGCAAATACATCTAGGCCAGCTCCGGCTACACGACCTTCAACGATGGCATCGTAGAGTGCGGCCTCATCTAAGACTCCACCGCGAGCAGCGTTAACGATGCGCACGGCTGGCTTGACTTTCTTAAGCGCCTCTACGCCGATCAAATTGGCCGTCTCTTTTGTCTTTGGTAAGTGAATTGTGATGAAATCAGCGGTGCGCAAAAGCTCATCGAGATCGACAAGTTTTACACCTAACTGTGCCGCACGTGCAGGTTGCAGATATGGATCATAGGCAATGACATTCATACCAAAAGCCTGCATACGCGATGCGACAAGTTGGCCAATACGACCAAATCCAACGATGCCCAGAGTTTTTTCAAATAGCTCGGCGCCTGTGTATTTTGAGCGTGCCCACTTACCATTTCGAAGTGCGGCATTAGCCGGTGAGATAAAACGGGCAGATGCCAGCAATAATGAGATTGCAAGTTCGGCTGCACTAACAATGTTAGAAGTTGGTGCATTGACAACCATGACGCCTGCGGCAGTTGCTGCAGGAATATCTACGTTATCTAGACCAACACCTGCACGTGCAATTACCTTTAAGCCCTTTGCAGCAGCAATTGCTTCAGCATCCATCTTCGTTGCTGAGCGAATCAAAACTGCGTCGACGCCCTTGGCAAGAACTGCTAACAGCTCAACACGATTAGCGCCATCGCAATTAACGACTTCAAAATCTGGACCAAGGGCCTCAAGGGTTGCAGGACTTAGCTCTTCAGCGATTAGAACAACGGGTTTACCCACGCGCAGCGCTACCCTCTTTGTAATCATCGGCCTTTGAACTCTTCATCCATGAGAACATCTTGCGAAGTTCACGGCCAACGGCCTCAATTGGATGAACTTCACCCTTAGCGCGTAGTGCCTTGAACTCAACTCCGCCGGCCTCTTGATCATCAATAAAGCGCTTAGCGAAAACTCCGCTTTGAATATCGGCAAGCACTGCCTTCATATTTTCCTTCACGTGTGGATCAATAACGCGTGGACCTGAAACATAATCACCGAATTCGGCAGTATCAGAAACCGACCAACGCTGCTTTGCAATTCCACCCTCGTACATTAAATCTACGATGAGCTTGAGTTCATGCAAGCACTCAAAGTATGCAACCTCTGGCTGGTAACCGGCCTCAGTTAATACTTCAAAGCCATACATAACAAGTTGTGAAGCACCGCCACACAAGACTGACTGCTCACCAAATAGATCGGTCTCAGTCTCTTCCGTAAATGTAGTCAAAATTCCACCGGCACGTAATCCGCCGATAGCCTTTGCATAAGAGAGCGTTAATGGCCAAGCCTTTCCAGTTGAATCCTGCTCAACTGCAACGATGACTGGAACTCCACGTCCTGCTGCATACTCGCGACGAACTAAATGTCCTGGACCCTTTGGGGCGACCATGCAGACATCCACCGATGCACTTGGCTTAATGTAACCAAAGCGGATATTGAAACCATGACCAAAGAAGAGAGCATCGCCATCTTTTAGATTTGGAAGAATTGAATCAGTGTAGATATGACGCTGAAGGTGGTCAGGGGCCAAGATCATAATGACAGTTGCCTCTTGAACTGCCTCGGCAACGCAAACTACGCGCAATCCCTCGGCCTCTGCCTTGGCGCGAGATGGTGAACCATCTTTCAAGCCGACGCGAACATCGACACCACTATCGCGCAAGTTAAGCGCATGCGCATGTCCCTGTGAGCCGTAACCGATAATCGCGACTTTGCGACCTTGGATGATGGATAGATCTGCATCCTCTTCGTGATACATCGTTGCTGCCACGGTATTTCTCCTTAGTTCTGGTAATCGGGTTGTGTGTCGTGAACAATTGCCTTTGCTGCATTCGGAACTATCTCTTTAATAGAAATTACATTGATTAACTTATCCAGCTGAGCAATTACTTGCTCAAGAGCATGGCCTTCCAGGTTAACCACTATCTCCATTTTAGAGGTCTCGGGGTTGCTGGTTGGACCAACAGATAGGCGCTCAATGTTGTATGCACGGCGTGAAAATAGACCCGCGACTCGGGCCAAAACGCCAGGTGAGTTTTCGACGATTACTTCGAGGCTGTGTTGGGCCATTGTTAGAGCTCCTGTGAATCCCAGTCGGGCGCGGTTTCGCGCGCGATCATAATCTCATCGTTAGATGTTCCAGCGGCCACCATCGGCCATACCATCGCATCGCGATTTACTCGGAAATCAACTACCACGGGTTGATTATTAATACTCATCGCTTTTTCAATTGTTGCATCGACATCTTCGGGGCGATCGCAACTTAAACCAACACAGCCCATCGCCTCTGCCAACATTGGAAAGTTAGGTATGCGCTTTGACTCAAGACTCGTATTTGAATAGCGGCCTTCGTAGAAGAGCGTCTGCCATTGGCGAACCATTCCGAGAGATTCATTGTTAATAATTGCAACTTTGATTGGAATATTGTTGAGTGCGCACGTTGTTAACTCTTGGTTCGTCATTTGGAAACAACCGTCTCCATCGATTGCCCAAACAGTTGTATCGGGTGCACCAACTTTGGCGCCCATTGCTGCAGGAACTGCATAACCCATCGTGCCAAGACCACCTGAGTTCAACCACGTGCGTGGATTTTCATAAGAGATGAACTGCGAGGCCCACATCTGGTGTTGGCCAACGCCCGATGCAAAAATCGTATCTGGACCAGAGATTTTTCCTAAGCGCTCGATTACATACTGTGGCGATAGTGAGCCATCTTTGGGTGTGTCATAACCAAGTGGATAGGCAGCTTTCAGCGAGTTCATCTGTCGAAGCCAAGGCGTTAAATCTGGGCGGTTCTTAGCTAGGGCTACCTTGAGCGCTGGAATTAAAGCTGCGATTGTAAATTTTAAATCACCAAGTACCGGGACATCTACAAAGCGATTCTTACCGATTTCGGCTGGATCAACATCGGCGTGAATAACTTTGGCATTAACTGCAAAGGATGAGAGCTTGCCAGTTACGCGATCATCAAAGCGCGCACCAAGTGTTATTAGAAGATCGGCCTTTTGAAGTGCAGTAACCGCGGCAACGGTTCCATGCATTCCAGGCATTCCAAGATGTAATGGGTGACTATCTGGAAATGCCCCGCGCGCCATCAATGTTGTAACAACTGGTGCACCAAGTAGTTGAGCTAGTTCTAATAGTTCACGGGATGCATTGGCCTTGATTACTCCGCCGCCGACATAGAAGACAGGTTTACTTGAGGCGGCGATTAAAGCTGCAGCATCTAGAATCGACTGAGCATCGGCTGAAAGCTTTGGCTGATAACCCTTTAAAGAGACTGAATTTGGATAGTTAAACTCGGTCAATTTCTGCAGCGCATCTTTTGCAATATCAACCAAGACTGGGCCTGGTCGACCTGTGCTGGCAATATGAAATGCCTCCGCGATTGCCCGCGGAATATCTGCAGGATCGGTAACTAGGTAATTATGTTTAGCAAAGGGCATCGTGATGCCACGAATATCGGCCTCTTGAAATGCATCGGTTCCGATTGCAACCGATGGAACTTGTCCTGTAATTGCCACGACTGGAACTGAGTCCATCGCCGCATCGGCAAGTGGTGTAACTAAATTTGTAGCCCCTGGGCCCGAGGTTGCTATGCAGACACCTACGCGACCGGTTACTTGGGCATAGCCCGTTGCCGCATGTCCTGCACCCTGTTCGTGGCGCACGAGAATATGACGGATTGAGCTGGAGAAGATTGGATCATAGGCCGGCAAAATCGCACCACCTGGAATTCCAAACATCACATCGACGCCGGCGGCTTCTAGCGATGCCACAAGTGAACTGGCTCCATTCATCTGACTCATTTCCCTCTCCTTCCGTGCATTGCGTAGTGATTAAATGAAAAAACCCTCAGATTAACTGAGGGTAGCGCGCGATCGAATTGCTAGATCACGCGCTTTTAAATCACCACTGAATTCAACATGGGCCTATTCTCCAACAGCTTTTCAATTGAGTCAAGGTATGAGATAGGCATCTCACACTTTGAACAGCGCTAGTCGCAGACCGCACCTTTGGATGCCGATCCCACCAAACGTGAGTATTTATGCAGAACGCCGCGAGTGTATGAATGGGTCAGCGGCTTCCAACCAACTGCACGGGCGGCTAACTCGCTCTTATCTACGAGTAGGTCCATCGTGCGGTTGGTGATATCGATTCGCACAATATCTCCATCTTTTACAAATGCGATGGGTCCACCATCGACGGCCTCAGGTGCAACGTGGCCAACACAAAGCCCGGTTGATCCACCTGAAAAACGTCCATCGGTCAATAAGAGCGTTGACTTACCAAGACCTGCACCTTTAATAGCACCGGTGATCATTAACATCTCGCGCATGCCAGGTCCACCCTTAGGGCCTTCATAGCGAATAACCACGACATCGCCGGCTTGGATAGTTCCATTTTCAAGTGCATCCATCGCCGCCTGCTCGCGTTCAAAAACTCGCGCCGGTCCTTCAAAGCTTTCAATTCCAATTCCAGCTGTCTTGCAGACGGCGCCCTCTGGTGCCAGAGATCCGCCCAGGATTGTGATTCCAACGTCGGTTGAAAGTGGTTTAGAGGATGCTCGCAAAATCTCACCGTCTGGATCTGGTGGATTAATATCGGCCAAGTTTTCTGCCATCGTTTTTCCGGTTACCGTTAAAACATCTCCGTGCAACATCTTGGCATCGAGCAGAGCTTTTAGGATTACTGGAACTCCCCCGATTTTATCCATGTCACTCATTACAAAGCGGCCGAAAGGCTTTAGATCTCCAAGTAGCGGGACCTTCGAACCAATGCGGTGAAAATCATTGAGAGTTAAATCAACATCGGCCTCATGCGCAATTGCAAGAAGATGCAGCACCGCATTTGTTGAACCACCGAGTGCCATCAAGATAGTGATTGCATTTTCAAATGCGCGCTTAGTTAAAATATCACGCGTTGTAATTCCTGCACGAATAAGTTCGACAACGGCGGCACCAGATTTAACGGCAAAGGCATCACGGCGACGATCAACGGCAGGAGGGGCAGCCGATCCTGGAAGCGAAAGTCCAATAGCTTCAGCGATACTTGCCATGGTATTGGCGGTATACATTCCACCACAGGCACCTTCACCAGGGCAGATTGCGCGCTCAATTTGATCTACACGCTCTTGTGTAATTAATCCGCGCGCACAGGCACCAACGGCCTCAAATGCATCGATGATTGTTACATCTTTTCCATCAACTTGACCTGGCAAAGTTGAACCTGCGTAAACGAAGACACTTGCAACATCGATGCGAGCTGCAGCCATCATCATTCCTGGAAGTGATTTATCGCAGCCTGCAAAAGTTACCATTCCATCTAAGCGCTCGGCCTGCATTACAGTTTCAACTGAATCGGCGATAATTTCGCGCGAAACTAGCGAGAAGTGCATGCCTTCATGGCCCATCGAGATTCCATCAGAGACCGATATTGTTCCGAACTGCATTGGGAATCCACCGGCATCAATAACACCTTGGCGTGAGGCCTTTGCCAAGCGATCGAGAGATAAATTACATGGGGTGATTTCATTCCAGGATGATGCGATACCTATTTGAGGCTTAACCCAATCATCATCACCCATGCCCACTGCGCGCAACATTCCACGTGCAGGTGCTCGCTCCATTCCATCGGTAACTAGTCCGGAGCGCGGCTTCATCGAAGGCATGAGATAATTCTAGCCTCTCACTGAGAAATCATTTAATCGAAAATTGGAGCTTTTACGTGTCAAATCCTAACTATCCAGCAGGTCAGGCCCCAGATCGCTGGCGTACACTCTTCGTTGTAGCCATTTCCCAGTTAATGGTCGTGCTGGATTCATCCATCGTCAATATTGCAATTCCAAGTGCAAAGCTTGATCTTGGAATCACAGATGCCAATCAGCAATGGGTCATTACGGCCTACACATTGGCCTTTGGATCTCTGCTTTTATTAGGTGGACGAATCGGTGACTTTATGGGACGTAAGAAAATATTTCTTATCGGTCTCATTGGCTTCGCTGCCTCATCGGCCCTTGGTGGCATTGCATCCACACAGGGACTTCTCTTTGGTGCTCGCGCACTTCAAGGCGTATTTGCTGCACTGCTTGCACCCGCAGCCCTTGCAATTATCTCTGTAACTTTCACTGTTCCTGCCGAGCGCGCAAAAGCATTTGGTGTTATTGGTGCAATCTCTGGTGGTGGAGCTGCAATTGGTTTAATCGTTGGAGGAACCCTTACAGAGTTCTTCTCATGGCGTTGGTGCTTAGGTGTCAACGTTCCAATCGCAGTTATCGCATTTTTCCTTGCCACGCGTTTTGTCCATGAATCAAAGGCTGAAGGCAATCGTGCCTATGACATTCCTGGAGTCATTACCGCAACTGCTGGGCTGTTCTCACTCACATATGGCTTTAATCAAGCGGCAACATCAGGGTGGTCTGATGGTCACACTCTAGGTTTCTTAGGTGCAGCCGTTCTGCTTCTCATCGCCTTCGTTACGATTGAAAGCAAGGTTGCAAACCCATTGATGCCACTTCGTGTTATCACCGATCGCAACCGTGGTGGCTCATACCTTGGATCATTGGTAGTAGGTGCTGGACTCTTTTCAATGTTCTTATTTCTAGGTCTCTACTTACAGGTAATTCTTGGATACAGTCCGCTCAAATCAGGCTTTGCATTCCTACCATTTACCGCTGGAATTATCGTCTTTGCTGGAATCGCATCGCAGCTACTTCCAAAGTTTGGACCTAAACCACTTATGATCCCAGGACTTATTGCAGCAAGCCTTGGCCTGTTATTTCTATCAAATATCACGCCCAACACCTCATATATAAGCCATGTACTTCCAGCGCTATTTGTGATGTCTAGCGGAATGGCACTCGTCTTTATTCCTCTGACTACAACTTCACTGCATGGTGTAAGTAATCACGACACCGGTGTTGCAAGCGCAATGGTCAATACCAGCCAGCAAATTGGTGGCTCACTTGGCACGGCACTTCTTAATACCGTTGCCGCAACGGCTACGGCCTCATATGCAACTGCTCATACTTCTCTTGGCAAGAACGTTCAGGCATTTGCAATGACGCATGGCTTTACCGTGGCATTTAAATTTAGTGCCGCTCTCCTGTTTATGGGAGCGATTGTTCTCTTCTTCTTTATCAATATCGGAAAAGATGCAGTAGTTGAAACAGAGGGCGTACTAGTTCACTAGTTAATTACTAGCTTGCCCAAGGTGGCCAAGTAGAAGCTCTCGTACGCGAGCAGCATCTGCTTGGCCCTTTGTCTCTTTCATGACTGCGCCAATCAAAGCCCCCGCTGCAGGTAAATGACCATTGCGGATCTTTGCAGCCGTCTCAGGCTGCTCGGCACATACCTTTTCGATTGCCGCCATCAGTGCGCCATCATCGTTAACAACTTTAATTCCACGGGCTGCAATAACTTCTGCAGGTTTGCCCTCCCCTGCAATGACACCTTCGATTACTTGTCGAGCTAACTTATCTGTGAGATCGCCTGCGCTAACGAGTGCCACAATCTCTGCAACATCGGCGGGCGTGATATTTAATTCGGCGATAGTGACGTCTTTGTCATTTGCTATACGCGAGATCTCTCCAAGCCACCAACTGCGAGCCTTAGTTGGATCTGCACCTGCAATAACAGTTGCCTCAACAATATTTAAAACATCGGCGTTAATCATCGCCGCCATTTCCTTATCGGGAACGGCCCAAGCCTCTTGCAGGCGCTTGCGATGAATCGATGGTCGCTCAGGTAGGCCCGCGCGCAGAGTTTCAATCCAAGCAGCATCTGGTGCAACTGGAACTAAATCTGGCTCTGGGAAATAACGATAATCCTCGGCCTGCTCTTTTGAGCGGCCAGAACGAGTTAGCCCTGACTCCTCTTGGAAGTGACGCGTCTCTTGAACAACGCGCTCACCTTTATTTAGTAACTCTGCATGGCGAATCATTTCACCGCGGATCGCGCGTTCGACCGAACGAAGTGAGTTAACATTTTTAGTCTCACTGCGAGTACCAAGGGTTTGGGCGCCGATTAAGCGTAATGAGACGTTGGCATCACATCGAAGTGAACCCTGCTCCATCTTCACATCGCTAACGCCTAATGAGCGCAAAATATCGCGAAGCTCGGCGACGTAGGCTTTTGCAACCTCTGGTGCATATTTTCCAGTACCGGGCACGATCTTGGTAACGATTTCAACTAACGGGATTCCTGCACGGTTGTAGTCAAGCAGTGAATACTCGGCGCCATGAATACGACCCGTTGCACCACCCACGTGAAGTGACTTACCTGTGTCCTCTTCCATGTGAACGCGTTCGACTTCAATGCGAAAACTCTTTGGACCCTCATCGGTTTCAATCTCAACATCGACGTAGCCGTTGACACAGATCGGCTCGTCATACTGCGAAATTTGAAAGTTCTTAGGCATATCGGGATAGAAATAATTTTTGCGTGCAAAGCGACTAAAAGGAGCGATAGAACAGTTAAGGGCTAGGCCGATTTTAATGGTCGACTCAATCGCTTTTTCATTCACTGTTGGCAGTGCACCAGGCAACGCTAAACAGACTGGACAAGTCTGTGTATTTGGTTGGCCACCAAATATTGTGCTGCAGCCACAAAACATTTTGGACTGGGTATTTAACTCAACGTGAACTTCAAGGCCAAGAACGGGTTCGTACTTAGCAATCACATCATCGTATGTAAGCGCCATTTATTTCACGACCAATTCCGGAGCCAATGAGAGCAGCGGTGCGCCCCACTTTGTCAGTAGAGCCGCTTCAAGGGCAGCTCCAACTAAGTACATACGCTCATCAGCCATTGCAGGTGCCATGATCTGGAAACCAACGGGCAAACCATCTTCAGGGGCTAAACCTGAAGGTAGGGACATTCCTCCTATACCAGCCAAGTTCACCGGAATCGTTGCAATATCATTTAAATACATCGCAATTGGATCATCGGATTTCTCGCCGATTTTAAAGGCCGTTGTTGGACACGTTGGTGAGACCATCACATCGCACTTTTCAAAGGCCTTATTGAAATCTTGAGTGATAAGCGTACGTACTTTTTGCGCGCTACCGTAATAGGCGTCGTAATAACCCGACGAGAGCGCATACGTTCCAAGAATAATGCGGCGCTTGACTTCACGACCGAAGCCGACTTCACGCGTTAAATTCATAACCGATTCAGCCGATGCGCCATCGACATCGCCAACTCGAAGGCCATAACGCATCGCATCAAAGCGAGCTAGGTTCGATGAACACTCCGACGGTGCAATTAAATAATAGGCGGCAAGTGCATACTCAAAGTTGGGCGCTGAAACCTCTACGATCTCGGCCCCAGCTGCAGCTAGAAGCTCTAACGACTCATCAAAGCGTGTGCGAACACCGCTTTGATAACCATCACCATTTAACTCTTTGACTACGCCTATCTTCATGCCCTTTACATCACCAGACTTTGCCGCCTTAACAACGGCTGGCACGGGTGCATTAATACTTGTTGAATCCTTTGGATCATGTCCGGCAATTGCCTCGTGTAAAAGAGCGGCATCTAACACTGTGCGCGCGCAAGGTCCGGCTTGATCTAACGATGAAGAGAAGGCGATTAATCCAAAGCGAGAAACGCCGCCATAAGTTGGTTTAACACCAACGGTTCCAGTAACAGCTGCGGGCTGGCGAATTGATCCGCCTGTATCGGTTCCAATTGCAAGAGGTGCCTCGAAGGCTGCAAGAGCTGCCGATGATCCACCGCCAGAGCCACCAGGGATTCGCGTTAAATCCCACGGGTTATGTGTTGGACCGTAGGCTGAGTTTTCAGTAGATGAGCCCATTGCAAACTCATCCATATTGGTCTTACCTAAGATGACAATATCGTTGCGCTTTAAATTACTTACAACCGTTGAGTCATAAGGTGGGCGCCAGCCTTCTAGAATCTTTGAACCCGCCGTTGTAGGTACGCCTTTTTGAACCATGACATCTTTAAGCGCCAGCGGTAGACCGGCAAGAGGTGAGAGTTTTTCGCCAGCTGCGCGCTTAGCATCGACTGCGCGGGCCTGCTCTAGCGCGCCTTCGGTATCAACAAAGAGAAATGCATGTACATCGGTATCAACGGCTGCGATGCGATCTAAATGCGCTTGTGTTAAGGCAACCGAAGTTGTTTCACCGGCAACTAACTTTGCCGCCATTTCCGATGCCGATAAATGAATCATGCTTCCTCACCCAAAATCTGTGGGACGCGAAAACGCGACTCCTCTTGTGCAGGTGCACCTGATAGAGCTTCATCTGGAGTTAGAGAGGGAACAACTACATCGGGGCGAAAAACATTGCGTAGCGCAAGTGGATGCGACGTAAGTTCTACATCGGCGCCAGCTACCTCTTGCACTCTGGCAACTGCATCCAGAATGACCGTGAATTCATTGGCGAGACTGACTAACTCTTCTTCGCTCATTTCAATACGCGCAAGACGTGCAAGATTTGCGACATCATCGCGTGAAAGGCTGCTCATGGGAGTGGAGTCTAATTAATCCGCGCCTTAACTGCGAATCTGGCCATTTCCTGTAACGATCCAGGTGGTCGTTGTCATCGCCTCTAATCCCATTGGACCACGAGCATGGAGCTTTTGATTTGAAATCCCGATTTCAGCGCCAAAGCCCATCTGCTCGCCATCTGTAAATCGCGTCGATGTATTGACCATGACTGCCGCGCAATCGCTCAGGGCGATAAAACGTGCGACATTGGCCTTATCTTCGGTCACGATCGCCTCGGTGTGCTGTGTACCAAAAGTGGCGATGTGATCGCAGGCGGCTTCAAGTGAATCCACGACTGCAACATTCATCTCTAATGTTCCATACTCGGTCGACCAGTTCTCTACCGTAGCCGTGGTTACTGGAATTTCACCGGCAAGGGCAAAGGAGGCTCCATCACAGTGCAAAATTACGCCTGCTTCATTAAGGGCCTTCATCGCAATAGGCAGGAAATCCCGAGCAATACTTTTATGAACTAATAAAGTCTCAGCTGCATTACAGACACTTGGACGTTGCACTTTAGAGTTAATAATAATCGGTATGGCCTTTGTTAAATCGGCAAACTCATCGATATAGACATGGCAGACACCTGCACCTGTTTCAATAGTTGGCACTGTCGACTCATCTACAACCATGCGAATTAAATCAGCGCTTCCACGTGGAATTACTAAATCTACTTTTCCACGTGCATGTAGTAGTGCCTTTACCGTTTCGCGATCATCGGATGGGACTAGTTGAATAACATCTGGCGAAATCGCAGTAGTTGTTAAGGCATCTCGCATCACCGTGACAAGAATTTGATTGCTATCGGCCGCACTCGATGATCCGCGAAGTAGGGCGGCATTTCCCGACATAAGTAAAATTACTGCGGCATCTACCGTCACATTAGGACGCGCCTCATAGACCATGCCGATTACTCCAAATGGAACTGTAATCTGCTTGAGTTCAATGCCATTGGCAAGAACTGACTGGCGCAGAGTTTTCCCGAGTGGATCTTCAAGGCCGGCAACTTGGCGTGCACCATCGGCAATGCCATTTACGCGATCTGGAGTCAGAAGTAAACGATCTAACAATGATGCATTGAGTAAACCCTGGCGCCCTCGCGCCATATCTTTTTCATTGGCAATGAGAATCTCTGCACTTCGTGACTCAATCGCATCGGCAATTGCGAGCAAGGCCGCTCTTCGCTGGGCCCCGGTGGCAACACTCAAAGTGCGCGCAGCTTTACGCGCAGCTGAGGCCAGTTGCGAAACTTTGGCTGTTGCATCCATGCGGGCAAGCCTATCGGGAGTTAGGCTCATGCCGTGCTCAAATTTATTCGTAGAACTCTCGTGGGTTTTCTTATTATCTACATCGCCCTCTTTGGTTTAACTAAGGCCATTAGATATCCAGAACCTATTGCGGCGATTAAGTTGGGTCTAGCCCCGGCCTCTAAGACTCCGGATTTAATGCCGGCCCATACGATTGCTGCCGCCGCCACCCCCGCCATCTGGAAGAGCCGAGCTGAACAAATGCCGGTGATGGTCACATTTGAAGGCAGCGCAATTACCTTTGATCAATTCTTAACTGCTACGCATACAAATGCTTTCTTGGTAGTTCGCGATGGCGTTATTACCTACGAAAAATACTTCAACGGTATGGGCGAAAAAACACGCCTGCCCTCATACTCGGTTGCAAAGACAATGACCTCCTTGATGATTGGGAAGCTAATCGATAGCGGTCAATTAAAAGAGAGCGATACATTTGTAAGCATCTTGCCGCAGTACAAGGCGGGCACAACTTTCGACAAGGTTACTGTTAAAGACCTACTGGATATGAAGGGCGGAGTCGGTGTTTCGGATAACTACCCCACCGGCCCAAGTGGATGGGGCGTTGCAATCGCACAGATGTATGCCTCCACCGATGTTGATTGGTTTTTAATGCACAATCGAATGATGCGAGAGGCTCCTGGAACTTTTGCAGAGTATCGCTCGGTCGATACACAGATGCTGGGCATGATTATTAAGAAGATTACTGGCACGAGTTTGGTGGATTATTTCAGTAAGAATATCTGGCAAAAGGTTGGTGCCGCCAATGATGCGACGTGGAACGTTGATCACGTAGGTGGAACCGAGAAGGCCTTCTGTTGTTTTAACGCTTCAGCGCGTGATTACGCACTGGTGGGCGCCGAGTTAATTAAAGCCAGTTCAAGCATCATTAGCCCTGCTTGGCTAACTCGAATCTCAACTCCTGCAGTGGCTCTCGACTATGGCTGGGGATATGGCGCTCAAGTCTGGCACCCATATGCGGGTATTAACTTGATGTTGGGTCTACATGGACAATTCATCTGGATGGATTCGGTCAATAAAACCGTCATTGTAAAACTTAGCGATGAGCCCACTAGCGCCGATGGTCGAAGTAGCCACGTGGCGCCGATATTGAAATTAATTTCGGAGCAGCACTAAATCATCACGGTGCACGAGTTCGCGCTCGTACTCTGGTCCTAGGGTTTGAGCCAACTCTTTCGTCGAGCGCCCAAGCATCGCCGGAATTTCATCGCTATCAAATGCAACTAGACCGCGCGCGATTACAGTTGAATCAGCTCCGACTAGCTCAACTGCATCGCCTGCAATGAAATCACCCTGCACGGCAGTAACCCCGGCAGGCAAGAGCGAGACTCCGCGCTCCAGAATTGCCGTTACCGCACCTGCATCTAAAATCAAACGACCCTGCGTTGTCGTTGCATGTGCCAGCCAGAGTAGGCGTGAGGTTGTCTTGCGCTCATGGGCATGAAAATACGTACCAAGGGTGGCGCCATTGATCGTCGAATCAACTTCACTCAAAGATGTTAAGAGCATTGGAATTCCAGCACTAGTTGTAATTCGTGCAGCTTCAACTTTTGTGAGCATTCCGCCGCTGCCAACACCGGCAGCACCTGCGCCACCTAAAACTATATGTGCGATATCGGCGAGATTTTCGACTTCGTGAATAGCTTTTGCGCCGGCTTGCATAGGTGGTGCGTCATAGAGAGAGTCAATATCTGAGACCAGTACTAGCAAATCGGCATCGATGAGTAATGCAACGAGAGCGGCTAAGCGATCATTATCACCAAAGCGAATCTCTTGAGTTCCCACTGTGTCATTTTCATTAATAACTGGAACTACACCTAGTTGAAGTAGGCGATACAAAGTGCGCTGGGCGTTCTGGTAGTGAGAACGACGCACAATATCTTCAGTTGTAATGAGAACTTGGGATGCGGTTATTGAATGCTTTGCAAAGCTCTGTGTGTAGTGTGCAATCAATAAACCTTGACCCACGGATGCTGCAGCTTGCTGCGTTGCCAAATCTTTGGGGCGCGAAGTTAGGCCAAGGGGCGCAAGACCTGCCGCGATTGCTCCAGAGGAAACAACCACAACTTCTGCACCACGTTTCTTGCACGTTGCAACAATGTCAACGAGTTTTTCAACCGCCTCTTTATCTAACGCTGAACCGGCTTTACCTGTTAGTGAGGATGAGCCGATCTTGATAACGATGCGTTTGGCAGAGGTAATCTGCGTGCGGCTCACTTGGCATCTCCATCCTCTGACTCTTGATCTGTAATCGGTGGTGAAAGTTTAGGCGTGTGAGGGTCGGAAACGTTGTACTCCCACTGCTTGGCGATTTCATCATCGCTTAAAACATCTTCAACCTCTACTCGCTCGTGTTGAGCCCAGGTTGATTCGAGTCGCGAATCCTCTCCTCGGCGGTGTAGATGCCCGGCCAACTGCTCGGCCCCAGCCTCAATTGTTGGCTCCCAATCAAAGATGACCTCTGTTGCGCCATCGCCGATACGAACTTCGCTACCTGCAACTGCGCCCTTTTTGAAGAGATCTTTTTCAACACCAAGTTGAGCTAGGCGATCGGCTAAATAGCCAATTGCTTCGGCGTTCTTAAAGTTAGTCTGTCGCACCCAGCGTTCAACTTTTTTACCGCGCACAGTAAAGGAGCCGTCGGCATTTGCTTTAACTGCAAAGCCTGAGTCATCTACGGCAACTGGGCGCAAAACAATGCGAGTGCGCTCTTGAACTACAGCGGCTGCGCGATCTTTTTGAATTAAACGCGCCATCGCATACGTCAACTCCTGCAAGCCCGCACGTGAAGCCGCCGATACTGGATAGACCTCGTAGCCTTTTTGACGAAGCTCATCGGCGACCATGTCGGCCATTGCTTGACCATCGGGTAGATCGATCTTATTTAAAGCGATGATGCGAACGCGATCTTCGAGCCCGCCATAGATTGCAAGCTCGTTTTCGATAACGTCAAGATCCTGTACTGGGTTTCGATCAGTCTCTAACGTTCCACAATCTAAAACATGCACAAGTGCAACACAGCGCTCAACGTGACGAAGGAACTCAAGGCCTAAACCTTTACCTTGACTGGCCCCTGGAATTAAACCTGGAACATCGGCGACGGTAAAGCGTGTTTCTCCGGCTTGAACTACACCTAAGTTTGGAACCAATGTTGTAAATGGATAGTCGGCGATCTTTGGTCGCGCCGCAGATATTGCAGCAATCAGTGATGACTTACCGGCACTTGGAAAACCAACGAGTGCGATATCGGCAACTGATTTCAACTCAAGTGAAAGTGTGCGCTCTTCCCCTGGCTCCCCGAGTAAGGCAAAACCTGGAGCTCGACGCTTTGATGATGCAAGAGCTAAGTTACCAAGACCACCATGGCCACCTTGGGCTGCGATAAAGACCGTTCCGTTGCCGATTAAATCTGCGATCGGTTCGCCATTGCTATCGAGAATGACCGTTCCATTTGGAACACCGAGAATTAAATCATCGCCTTGATATCCATCTTTGCGATCACCGTAACCTTGATGACCCGAAGTGGCTTTGCGATGAGGTGAGTGGTGAAAATCTAGAAGTGTCGTAACCGATGGATCAACGACGAGAACAACATCGCCACCGCGTCCGCCATTTCCACCATCTGGTCCGCCGAGAGGTTTAAATTTTTCGCGCTTGACTGAGACGCAGCCATCGCCACCTTTTCCTGCAGTGGCATAGAGAGTTACACGATCAACAAAAGTTGTCATGGTACGTACTCCCTTCCCTAAAAAAATTAACACTGAAATAAAAAAGCGAGCCACGATTCGCGGCTCGCTCTTTTGATGAGAAACCTAAATTAAGCGGCCGGAACCACGTTCACTACACGACGTCCGCGAGCGCGACCGAACTCAACTGCGCCTGCAGCTAGTGCAAATAGCGTGTCATCCTTGCCACGACCTACGTTCTTGCCTGGGTGAAAATGTGTTCCGCGCTGACGGACCAAGATCTCGCCTGCATTTACTTCCTGGCCACCAAATCGCTTGATGCCGAGGTACTGAGGATTTGAGTCGCGACCGTTACGTGTCGAGGAGACACCCTTCTTACTTGCCATTTATCGCTCTCCCTTACTTCGCGCCGTTGATGGCGGTAATTTTTACGCGTGTGAGCTTTGCACGAAAGCCCTGGCGACGACGGTGACCTGTCTTGTTCTTGTAACGCAGGATGTCAATCTTTGGGCCCTTTGTCTCTTCAAGAACTTCGCCAGTTACCTTTACTGCGGCAAGGACTGCGGCGTCGGTCGTAACAGTTGCACCATCTACTAGTAGCAGGGCAGGAAATGAGACAGTTGCACCAACAGCTGCGTCCATACGATCGACGGTTACTGTGTCGCCAACTGCGACTTTTTCCTGGCGGCCGCCAGCTTTAACGATTGCGTACACGTGTTACTCCAGTTCAATTAAGCCCGTTGAAATCGCCGACGGGCAGAGGATAAGAGTACGGATGCGCGCCCCCTACGGTCAAATTGCCGTTAACTGCCCGAATGGCTCGATGCGATGGCCGTAACCGCCTTCTCAAGAGCGTAAATCGGATCACTGGCCGCGCCTTTGACCTCGGCATCGGCCTTTGCGATGACTCCCACTGCATCGGCCAGGGCCCCAGGTGACCAGCGATGAAGTTGGCGACGGGCCTTATCAATCTGCCACGGTGCCATACCAAGTTGGCCAGCTAACTCAAATGATTTAACACCACGATTTGCCCCAGATACCTTTGCAAGGGCGCGAAGGGCCGATGCGATTGCACTAGTAATCATTACTGGATCGGTGCCGGTTTCAAGTGCGCTCCGAAGTGCGACAAGGGCGGCCGATAGATTTCCATCCAGCGTTGCATCGGCTACATCAAATCCAGTTGTCTCAACTCGCCCTTGATGAAACTTATCTACCATTACTTCATCGATAACACCGGCTGGAGCATCTGCGGCAATCTGTGAAACAGCGGCTTGAAGTTCGCGCATATCACTGCCGAGTGCGCCAACTAATGCAGCAACGGCCCCTGGTGATGCCTTACGACCTATATCTAAAAAGAGCTCTTTAACAAAGCCCTCTTTTTCGGCCTCTTTTTTCAAAGGCTCACATGCAATTATCTCGGGCTTAACTTTCTTAATCGCATCAAGGAGTGCCTTACCTTTAACGCCGCCTTTATGAACAAAGACCACGTTCATCGTTGCATCGGGACTGGCTAAATATCTCGTAATCTCTTCCTTGTTATCTTCAGGAAGATCCTGCAAATCTCGCAGGATAAGTGCACGGCGCTCAGAAAATAATGATGGCGCTAACGCATCGGCAATGTCACCGACTACTGTTTCGGCGGCGAAGAGGTTGGTGATCTCGCAGTTATTTTCCTTAAACTCGGCCATCAACTTACTAAGCGCACGATCTGCGAGTGCGCCCTCTGAGCCAAGGATGAGGTAGATGGCCTTCATGTGACTACCCCAATCTAAAGAGATTAAATCGACCCTTGCTTGTACGAACTCTAATCCGATGAGCCTTTGCTGTGATGCTAATAGCGCCATTGATGTCGGTTCGCAGAACCTGCGCCCCGAGTCTAGTCAACGCGCTAATACTTTCTGCTGCAGGATGCCCATATAGATTCTTAGCTCCCACGCTAATGAGGGCAAGTTGTGGGTCGAGCGCGGCCATCATCGCCCCATCTTGATAGCGCGAGCCATGATGGCAGAGCTTATAAATATCTACCTTTGATAGATCACCCACTAACTCATGTTGGGCAGGTGGCTCTAAATCACCGGCGGTAAATAGTGAGAAATCCCTCGATGTGATCATCAGCGCGATGCTCGAATTATTGATCGCCGAACCCTCGCCTGGCATAGATGCAAAGATATGGATACCGCTTTCTGGCCACAGGGTTTTAATAGTGAACTCGCCGATCTTTATCGCATAGCCCCGCTGCGGCTTCACAATATTTACGCCGCCTACGAGGGCGGCGACATGTGCACTCTCGATTAATGGTTCGGCGTTAGTGCTAATCCAAAGTTGTGAGACCGCGCGTGCATTTAACGCTCCACTGAGTCCACCACTGTGATCGGCGTGAAAGTGAGAGAGAACCATCAGCGAAATGTCAGTGATTCCCAAACTCTTAAGGCAGCGATCCTCTAGCACGGGATCAGGACCAACATCTATGACTATGCCTCGATGATTTCCCAAGTTAATAACCATTGAATCGCCTTGGCCAACGTCGCAGTTTGCAACTTGCCAATCTCCGGCCGGCCAGCGCTGCATCCACGTTAATAACAAAATCATGATAATCGCCGTTATGGAGATCGCCCTCATATATCTTTTGAAAAGCCAGAGAGTTAGAGTGAAAACCCCAACGATAAGAAAGCCAACGCTTCCAGTGCGAAGGGTTATGACTGGAAAACGCGATGTCCATGTTGCCACCTCTGCAATAAAACTGGCGGGAAATCTAATAAACCAGATCAAAATATGCGAAATGAACGGAGCAAAGGGTGAGAATAGAGCGGCAATAAATCCCAGAATTGTGATCGGGCCAACGGCAGGTGCTGCCAGAACGTTTGCAAGGATGCTAATCGGTGATAAATAGCCTGAAAGTGCAACTAAGACTGGAGAGCAAAAAACAATCGCAGCAATTGGCGGGGCAAAAGCCTCTGCAAGCTTCGGCGGAATATAGCGCGAGAGTTTTTCGATTACGACAGGGGCAAATAAGAGAAGCCCTGCAGTTGCCATAACAGATAGCGCAAAACCGGCATCGCGTGCCTGCCACGGATCACCGATAACAACTGCGCCAACTGCAAAGCCTAAGGCAGGTAGGGAGTCTCGAGTGCGATGCATACCCTGTGCAATCAAGAGCACTGCAGCCATCGCTGCTGCCCGTAAGACCGATGGTGATGGGCGCACTAATGCAATAAAGCAGATGAGTGAAATCGCTGTCGCACCTAGACGTAATCGAAGCCTGCGGAAAATAAACTGCATGCACCACAAAACAAAGCTAGAAACTATTGCAAAGTTAGCACCACTTACTGCAACTAAATGCATTAATCCTGAACGCTTCATCGCGGTTTTAAACTCTAAACTCTGCTTGGAGGTATCCCCCAAGACCATTCCTGGAATAAGAGCGCCTGCATCTCCTGCCCCAGAGGCATCACGAAGACCAAAGCGAATCGAGGCCAAAGCTTTAGCCCACCTTGAAGCTTGAGTAATAACCCGCACATCCTCATCGATTATTACAAGTGCTCCAACCCGTCCCTCGTTGCTCTCAACTATGCGGGCATTGGAGCTAAAACTTTGTCCAGGCAACATCAAGAGTGCACTTCTGCGCGGCGTAATTACTCGGATTGGTATACCCATTGCATAAGAGTGGCTCGCAGTCTTTACATAAATTGCGCGTGCAAGAAAACTAAAGTTGCCAGAAGTTGTCTGGTTTGGGTCTGTTACAACTTGCGCCATTATCTCTACCGGCTGCCCATAGAGTTTGGAGAGTTCGGAGTTTTGGAGGGATGCTTGTCGCATCGACATGAGGGATGAACCAAGTAGTAGGGCGGTAATGATTACCGTAAAGCGCAGTTTTCTACTGGCTAATGAAAACAGAGTTATCAGAGCAGCTGCGATGCTTATGCGCCACGGCTCTATTGCGCTTTGAAGTAGTGCACCGAGCCAAATAGCTGCGCCAACTGCAATCGCACGAAAGTCAATTACACGCGAATTTTGCTTTTTATCTGCGCGAATTTTGCAACACCTATTCCGCTTACTTTTTGAAGCTCATCGATCGTGGCAAATGGGCCATTTGTTTTTCGATACTCAATGATTCGACTGGCGATGACAGGACCAATGCCATCAAGAACATCTAATTGGGCCGCAGTTGCACGATTGATATTGATCGGCCCGGTATGCACGCTCTTGGTGACATGCACGCCTGCACTATTTACTGCCATGGTATCTACATAGATCTGTTCGCCATCGGAAATAACTCGAGCTAAATTGATAGTAGATAAATCAGCACCTGGAGCCGAATCTCCCGCCGCCTTTATGGCATCTATCACGCGTGAATTTGCTGCCATCGTGTACACCCCAGGCTTGTTGACGGCGCCAGTTACATCGATGAAGATCTCTGGAGTTGCAATTTGTATCGGCACAACCGGTGGCGCGACAACCTCGTGGGTTGTTCCACGAACAACTATTAGTGACGAGCAGAAAATAGTTAGAAGGCCGAGAATTAAAAGTGCTCGTTTTTGTATCTGTGAATAGTGAAGCTCGTACCACCAGTTGCTAATGCTTTCAAAGGCTTGAGTTATATGGTTCATGCCCCCGATTTAAGCGCCTATATCAATTGTGCAAATCGAATTTCATAGGCTTGGGGATACTCGCAACCTTTAAACTGTAATTTAGCGCCTCGGTTGAACTGGAACCCCAAGGGCCGCTGCCTCTTGTGCCGCCAGCGTGAATGCGAGAACTTCTCGACCTTGTTCACCTGTCAATAATGGTTGCGTTCCATTCATTAACGCATCGATAAAATGCTGACCAGATTTAACAAAGCTGCTGCCCCGCACCACAAGAGGCTCTAGCCGTTAATAACGATATTGACGATTTTTGGGGCGCGCGTAATTACCTTTGAGATCGTTGCCCCCGTCAGAGCTTGAATAATGCCGGGCAGGGCTAAGGCTGCCGCTTCCAGCTCGCCATCGCTGATACTTGGTGAAACATCCAAGCGATCTTTAATCTTGCCATTAATCTGAATAACGGCGGTGACCGTATCTGCAACTAATAGTTTTTCATCAACCACGGGCCAGCCGGCAAGGGCTACGGCCGGTTTATGCCCCAAGCGCTCCCACATCTCTTCGGCGGTAAATGGCGCCACTAATGAGAGCATGATCGCAATTGCCTCTACGGCCTCACGGACTGCAGGGTCTGCAGCACCGCAACCTGAATCGATAGCTTTACGTGTTGCATTTACTAACTCCATAACACGAGCTACTGCAACGTTAAAGCGAAATGATTCAACTGCGAAATCTGCATCGTGTAATGCCTTGTGCGTGACCTTGCGAAGTGATGTGTCACCATTTAAGAAATCCACTCCAGGTGCACTCGTTACATCCCCTGATAATCGCCAAGCACGCGATAAGAATTTTACTGACCCCGATGGCGAAACATCCGACCAATCGACGTCATCTTCAGGAGGTCCGGCAAAGACCATTGATAATCGAATTGCATCAACACCGTGATGTTCGAGCTCATCAGATAAACGTACTAAGTTGCCGCGGCTCTTTGACATCGCTGAGCCATCCATCACAACCATTCCTTGATTCAATAAACGCGTAAAAGGCTCATTGAAATCGAGCATCCCCATATCGTTGAGGACTTTAGTGAAGAAGCGGCTATAGAGAAGGTGCAAGATGGCATGTGTTACACCGCCAACGTATTGATCTACAGGTAGCCAGGTCTCCATCTCTTTCTTTGAAAAAGGCTCATTGTGGTTTGTCGATGATGGATAACGTAAGTAGTACCAAGATGAGTCCACAAAGGTATCCATTGTGTCGGTATCGCGCTTGGCATCATTTGCGCACTTAGGGCATTTAACATTTACCCAATCGGTGGCAGCACCTAACGGAGATACTCCCTTTGGCTTTAGATCTAAACCATCTGCGCTAGGAAGTATCAATGGAAGTTGATCGGCAGGAACTGGAACTTCACCACACTTAGGGCAGTGAATAATAGGAATCGGAGTACCCCAATAACGCTGTCGTGAGACTAACCAGTCGCGAAGACGGTAGTTACGTGCAGCTTTTCCAACTCCATCGCTTTCAAGTTGGGCACTAATTGCCGTGATAGCGGCATCTTTACTGAGGCCATTGAGTGCGCCAGAGTTAATTAATACGCCATCTCCACCAGTTGCAATTCCCGTTTCATTTGGATCCTCCCCGCCTGTATCAACGACAACTACAACTGGCAGTTTCATTGCACGGGCAAAATCTAAATCGCGCTGATCGTGTGCAGGCACGGCCATGATTGCACCGGTTCCATAGTCGGCTAAAACATAGTCACTTGCCCAGATTGGTAGCTTGGCCCCATTAACTGGATTGATTGCATAACGATTTAAGAAGACACCTGATTTTGGTCGATCCGTTGCTAAGCGATCAATATCGCTATCGGCCTTAATTTTTTCTAGATAGGCGGCAAACTCGGTTTCAACGCCTGAACCAACTGCTAGCTCAGCGGCTAATTCACTATCGGCTGCAACAACCATAAAGGTGGCGCCGAACAAAGTATCAGGGCGAGTTGTGTAAACCGTGACCGGTTCACTGCGATTTTCAATGAGAAATGAAACATTGGCGCCGCTTGATCGTCCGATCCAGTTGCGCTGCATCATCAAAACTTTCTCAGGCCACTTGCCTTCTAGCTGGGCCATGTCATCGAGCAGACGATCGGCGTAATCGGTAATTTTGAAATACCACTGATTCAACTTCTTCTTAGTAACGGCAGTGTCGCATCGCTCGCAGAGACCGGCAACGACTTGTTCATTTGCTAAAACAGTCTGGCAGCTTGGGCACCAGTTAACTGCTGAGTCTTTCCGATATGCCAGTCCGCGCTCATGTAACTGCAAGAACAGCCACTGGTTCCACTTGTAATACTCGGGATCGCACGTATTAAAGACTCGATCCCAGTCAAAGGAGCATGCAAAGCGGCGCATCGATGCCTTCTGAACGGCAATGTTTTCATAGGTCCAAATCTTTGGATCTTCATTTCTTTTAATTGCCGCGTTTTCGGCCGGCAGACCAAAAGCATCCCACCCGATCGGATGCATGACGTTGAAGCCCTTTTGAATCCAATACCGTGCGATGACATCACCAAGGGCATATGCCTCGGCATGGCCCATGTGTAAATCACCTGATGGGTAGGGAAACATATCTAAAACATATTTTTTTGGACGGTTGTCGCCTTCACGACCGGATTTAAAAGGTTGAATCTGATCCCAAACTGGCAGCCATTTTTCCTGCACGTAGGCGAAGTCATATGCCGCGTGCGCCTCGTTTGTACTATCTATATTCATACGTGGAGCTGAGGGGATTTGAACCCCTGACCCCCTGCATGCCATGCAGGTGCGCTACCAGCTGCGCCACAGCCCCAATTGCTTGAGAAGGGCAAACCTTACCGCATGAATTACGGGGTAGGTGCGCCACTCTCTTCACCATAGACAGGCTCTGGGATGGAACCGGCGTTATGTTCGATTAAATTCCATTGGCGGGGATTGCGTTGAAGAATCGACCACGATGCATTTGAAAGTCCACCAATAACACCCCAATGCGAAAGCGGAAGTTGTAATAGATCACCTAAGACACATCGAGCGGTGCCACCATGGGTTGCAACAACCAATAGTTGGTCGCTCTTGCCATCTAGTGCCTGATTGATTACATCGACTGCACGTTTGGCAACTTCGCTTCGGCGCTCCCCTGTTGTACCTGCAGGATTATCATCGCCATCAATCCAACGAATAAAGTTCTGAAAATCTTCGGCGCGATTTTCAGCACCGGTCTTGCCCTCCCACAATCCACCATTAGTCTCACGCAGACCTTCATGCACGTTAACGCTAAGACCAACTAAATCAGCAAGTGCCTGCGCGGTATCGCGCGCGCGCCCCAAGTCACTTGAAATAATCGCAGTCGGATTCATGCCCGCCAAAATCTCGGCAGCATGAGCAACTTGAAAACGTCCTACATCGTTTAATGCAATATCGGAGTGACCTTGAAAACGATTAACCATATTCCAATCAGTCTGACCATGACGCCATAAAAGTACGCGATTACCGGCCATGTACTGCGGCATCTTTCACTGCCTCAAGGTCAATGGTCGGGCAGTCATTCCACAAACGATCGAGCATGTAGTACTTGCGAAGTTCAGTGCTTTGAATATGAACAACTAAATCTGAATAATCTAGGAGAATCCATTCAGCACCCTTTTCACGGCGTGCTGGCTTCTCTCCAATTGCAGTTAATTGACGCTCGACCTCATCGGCGATTGCATCGACTTGAGCAACGTTTTGTCCAGTAGCGATGAGAAAAACTTCGCTAAGGACAAGTTGGTCAGATAAATCGATAGCAACTAAATCTGTTCCGATTTTTTCTATTACAGCTTTAGCCGCTGCTTGGGTGATTTCTAGAGTGCGTGCGCTAATTGTCATAGAGGTTATTCTCCCGTATAAACGCGCCAACTATTTCCGGCACATCTGCGCTCAAACCGGCACGAACTGCAGTTGCCGAGACATCAAGGGCTGCAATATCTATCCCATGTGGGGCAAAACCAGGACGATTAATACAGATTATCGACACCAATGCATGGAGCTCGGCGGCGCGATGCCATTGATCGATCTTCGAGTAGGCATCTGCTCCCATGATTAGAAATATCTCATCGTTAGGGTAGGAAGCACGAACCGCCTCTACGGTATCGATTGCATAGCTTGGACCTGCGCGCAAAATCTCAATGGGATTGACTTGAACATGAGTTGAAATACTCTCGGGCAAAGTCGTCAGCGCCAACTGGCACATTGCTCGCCGTTGTGCCCCCGATGCAACGGGTGAATTCTCCCGAAGTAATGGCTGCCCAGCTGGAACGAGAATTAATCGATCGATTATTTTCTTTTCAATCAGTTGCCTTATGACCTGTAGATGACCGTTGTGAATCGGGTCAAAAGTTCCGCCATAGATTCCAACTCGGGACAAATTAATCCCGGTCTAAGCGAAGAGCTAAGTAAAGAAATAGTGAGAGGATGCCGAAAGTTACAAGACCATAGGCAATGGCCGGCATTGGAAGTTCGCGAAGAGTTTCAGCGGCTAGGTTCGTCATGGCCAAATCCTACTACCTGCCCGCAAGCAATTCTTTAAATCTCGCCTCATCAATGACGGGGACACCGATTTCAAGAGCCTTAGCTAACTTTGATCCAGGCTCTGCGCCAACTAGTAGATAGTTGGTCTTCTTGGAGACGGCCGATGCGGACTTGCCACCATGGGCGATGATTGTTTCGGCGATTGAATCACGGGTGAAGTTTTCCAATCCCCCCGTGACAACGAATGTTAATCCAGTGAGCGTCTGTGGGAGTTGTGCAACGCTCTCCTGCTCAACGCGTACACCTGCCGCACTCCATTTAGCGATGATCTCTTGATGCCAGTCGATAGAGAACCATTCAACGATTGAATCTGCAATAGTGACACCAACTCCATCGATTTGCGCGAGCTCTTCAGCGGTAGAAGTTGAAATCTTTTCAATCGAGCCAGCGTGTGTGGCCAGAGCTTGGGCCGCAGTTGGACCAACGTGGCGAATAGAGAGGGCAACAATGGTTCGCCACAGCGGTGCAGTTTTGGCAACTTCAAGGGCGGCTAATAATTTTTCAACATTTAATCCTGGAGTGCCATCCTTTTTCGTAAAGAAATCAGAGGTAATTAACTTCTCTTTAGTTACATTAAAGAGATCGGATTCATCGGTAATGATTCTGGCATCTAGGAGTGCAGCGGCGGCCTCATAGCCCAAGACATCGATATCTAATGCTGCGCGCGAGCCGATGTAATAAATACGCTCTCGAAGCTGGGCTGGGCAACTACGCGCATTTGGGCAGCGAATATCAACGTCGCCATCAGACATCGCGCGCAAGGCGCTACCGCATTCAGGGCAGTGCGTTGGCATAACGAATGCCACTTCTTTTCCAGTTCGTCGCTCTATGACTGGAGCCAAGACTTCAGGGATTACATCACCAGCTTTGCGAATTACTACAACATCACCGATTAAAACGCCCTTGCGAACAATCTCAGTCGCGTTATGAAGTGTGGCATTTGTAACTGTTGAGCCTGCAACTTTTACCGGCTCCATAAAAGCAAATGGTGTTACGCGTCCAGTTCGCCCAATACTGACTTTGATATCTAACAGTCGAGTTGTTACCTCTTCGGGTGGATATTTATAGGCAATTGCCCACTTCGGTGCACGCGATGTAAATCCGAGCTGAGCCTGTTCGGCAATTGAATCGACTTTAATAACTACGCCATCAATCTCGTGCTCTACATCATGGCGATGCAGACCGTAATGCGCGATGTATTTCTCTACTTCACCACGCGTTGCACACACAGTGAAGCGATTGCTAGTGGGTAGACCTAGCTCTTTTAACACCGCATAAGCCCCACTCTGTGAATCGAACTCAATTCCCTCTCGTGCTCCAACGCCGTGAACTACTACAGATAAAGGTCGCTGAGCAGTCACACGCGGATCTTTCTGGCGAAGGGAGCCGGCAGCGGCATTGCGAGGATTAGCAAAAAGAGCTTTACCTAACTCCTCCAAGCCATCATTGAGTTCGTTAAAGGCGGCCAATGGGAAAAAGACTTCGCCTCGGATCTCAATTAATGCTGGAATATTCTTACCAACCAAGGTATGTGGCAGATTTTTAATCGTCTTGACATTGAGAGTGACGTCTTCACCAGTTACTCCGTTACCACGAGTTAATCCACGCACTAACTGCCCATTCTCATAGGTCAAATTAATTGCAAGGCCATCAACTTTAAGCTCGCATAAGTAGATAGGGTTAGGAACCTCTTTTTCAATACGATCAAACCATGATGCAAGTTCGGTGGTATCAAAGACGTTATCCAAGCTCATCATCTTTTCGATGTGATCGTGCTGAGCAAACGAAGTTGCAAATCCCCCACCTATGCCAAGTGTTGGTGAATCGGCCTCACGAAGCTCTGGATATTTAGCTTCAAGAGCGGTGAGTTCGCGAAGAACTCCATCGAACTCAGAGTCGGTTATCGTCGGGGCATCTAAAACGTGGTATTTAAATTGATGATCACGAATCTCATTAATGAGTTCGCTCATGCGGTGACGGGCTTGGTTACTCATTTACTCAGTCTCGCAAATTGTTGCCGACCCGACGACGCGATCACCATCGTAAATAACCATCGCTTGACCAGTTGCAAGACCTAGTAAAGCTTCATCCAATATCGCTACGAGCAAACCATTCTCAACATAGTACGTACATGGCAAGGCCGCGCCATGGGCGCGAATTTGAACAAATCCAATGCGATGGGCATGATCTACCGCTGGTCCACACCACACTGGACGTTCACCGCGCATGATTGTGACCGCTAAATCCTCCCGTGCCCCAACTACAACCGTGTTTGTAACGGGCTCAATCTTTAAAACAAATCGCGGTGACCCATCAGGTGTTGGGATAGTTAGACCTAAACCCTTGCGTTGTCCGATTGTGTAGGTATATGCCCCTTTGTGTTCGCCGATCTTTGTGCCGCTCTGATCAACTATTGGACCAACATCGCTGCCTAATCGATCCCGTAACCACCCCGCATTGTCTCCAGATGGAACAAAACAAATATCGTGACTATCTGGTTTTTGTGCAACGGCTAAGCCACGGGCCTCGGCCTCTTTGCGAATATCGACTTTGGTCGTATCGCCTAATGGAAAAACTGCACCTTCGATTTGCTCGACGGTTAGGACAGACAAAACATAGGACTGATCTTTGGAGTGGTCAACAGCACGATGCAGTGTCTTACCATTCTCGCCAATCTCAGTTCGTGCATAGTGACCAGTAACAACGCCATCAAAGCCCATTGCACGCGCGCGATCTAAGACTGCCGCAAACTTAATTTTTTCATTACACCGAAGACATGGATTTGGTGTGCGACCTGCAGCGTATTCAGCCAAGAAATCCTCTACAACGCCGTCGTGAAACTCTTCGGCCATATCCCAAATGTAGAAAGGGATTCCAATGACATCGGCTGCGCGACGTGCATCATGTGAATCTTCTATTGTGCAACAACCGCGCGCACCTGAGCGGTATTTCTGCGGATTGGCCGAGAGCGCTAAGTGCACGCCGATAACCTCATGGCCGGCCTCAACTGCGCGGGCGGCGGCAACGGCAGAGTCAACGCCGCCACTCATTGCTGCAATTAATTTCATGGCAGGTTTGCCGCCCTTCCACGGGCAATTACATCGGGAAGTACTGACACGACAAAATCGCACTCACTTGCAGTACTCGTTGCGCCAAATGAAAAGCGCAGTGAAGATTGGGCGCTAATTTCGCTATGGCCCATAGCAAGCAAGACGTGGCTGGCCTCATGAACGCCTGCGCTACATGCCGAGCCCGTTGAACATGAGATGTGTTGGCCATCCATAAGTAATAACAGAGTATCGCTCTGCGTTCCTGGAAATGTAACGTTCACAATTCCGGGTAAACGTGCAGCTGCAAGAGCGTTAATCACTGCATCAGGAATCAACGCCTGTACCGAAGAGATAAAGCGATCACGCAGCCCCACGACTGCACCAGCGTTGTAATACGAACTCGTAGCCGCCGTTGCAAAGGCAACAATGCTCGGAGCATTTAAAGTTCCGCTTCGAATCTCGCGCTCTTGCCCGCCGCCATGTAATAACGATGGAATCTCAACGCCGCGTTTTAATATAAGGGCACCGATTCCAAGTGGTCCCCCAATCTTATGAGCACTCAGCGACATGGCAGTAACGCCTAATTGTGCAAACGAGAGTGGTACTTTCTTAAAACTTTGAACGGCGTCGGTGTGTACCGCAATTTCTCCGGCAATTGCAACAACTTCGCTCACTGGTTGGATCGCGCCAGTTTCATTATTTGCGTGCATCACCGAGATAACTGCAATCTCTTCACCGCGAGTTTTAACAAGATCTTTTAGGAAATCCAAATTAATGACGCCATCGGAGTTAACTGGAATTTCAATAACCTCTGCGCCTTCATGCGTTGCTAGCCAATGGGCGGGATCGAGAATCGCATGGTGCTCAATACTTGAAATTACGACAATCTTCTTTCCAACTTCGCGCCCAGCCCAATACAAACCTTTTAATGCAATGTTATTTGCCTCAGTTCCGGAGGCGGTAAAAATAACTTCGCTCGGCAGAGAGCCAATCTCCTTTGCGAGAGTTTCCCGCGCATCTTCAAGGGTTTTGCGCGTTGCACGTCCATGCGTGTGCAAACTTGAAGGATTACCCAACTGTGCCAACTGAGCTGTCATCGCAAGAAGTGCGCTTTCAACCATCGGCGTTGTTGCCGCATGGTCTACATAGATTGATGACATAGGTCTAATCCTAGGACTTACGCGCGTTAACACCCTCCGTGGCCTTTGGTAGCACGGCAAAGAGGTCACCAACTACGCCAAAATCTGCGAGCTCGAAGATGGGGGCTTCGGGGTCTTTGTTGATGACAACGATCGCCTTACTTGTCTGCATGCCGGCTCGGTGTTGAATTGCGCCAGATATTCCGCAGGCAACGTATAACTGAGGGCTCACTGTTTTTCCAGTTTGACCCACTTGGTGTGAATGTGGATACCAACCAGCATCAGTTGCCGCACGCGATGCACCAACAGCTGCGCCAAGTGAATCGGCGAAAGCTTCAACAGCTGCGAAATCACCGTTTGTTCCACGTCCGCCAGATACAACAATGTTGGCCTCTGTTAACTCAGGGCGTCCGCCTTGCACGGGTGGCTCTGAGGAAGTGACAAACGCCTTTTTCGAACTCTCTGAAATTTCAAAACTCGCAGATTCTATTGTTGGTGTGACAGAACTGATGTCCGCCTCAACCGTGTTGGGGCGAAGCGTGATTATTGGCGTTCCTTGTAAAACTTTTGAGTGAACGGTAGTTGATCCACCAAATACAACTTGAGTAGCAGTTGCATCTGCACTTACATCAACGGCATCGGTAATAATTCCTGAATTAGTTTTCACAGCAACTCTTGCAGCAACCTCTTTACCAAATGCATGGGAGGCGATTAAGAGAGCTTTCGGATTTTTTGTTGCTATAACTTGGGTAAGAACATCGGCGGCTGCTGAAACACCATGGGCAAGAAAACTATCGGATTCAATCACTAGTACGTGCGTAATTGGTCCGTTGGTTAGCGCTGCTGCAAAACTGGCACCAAGACCAGTTGGAGCAAGGACGACGGCAGTTACTTCGCCCATCCGTGAACCCGCCGTGGCAAGTTCTGCCGTGGTTTTAGTTACCTTAGCCCCGATAAAATCGGCCAGAATTAAAACGCTACTCATATCAATTTCTTCTCTGCCAAATATGCAACAAGTTTTTCTGCTCCAGTACTGTCATCAGTGATAACAATTCCAGCTGCGCGTGCTGGACGTGGTGATGAATCAACAACGGATGACCACGAGCTCTCAGCAGTTATTCCTAAACTCGATAGATCGATAGTTTCAATGCTCTTTTTCTTCGCCGCCATGATTCCCTTAAAGGATGGATATCGTGGTTCATTAATTTTTTCGACAACTGAAACGACGACTGGAAACTCGCCGGACATCGCATCCACACCAGATTCGGTAACGCGTGAGATAGAAACTTTTTTGGCATCTGGATCAACGGTGACCGATGCGGCGAAAGTAAGTTGAGCACAGCCAAGACGCTCTGCAATCATCGCCGGCACAACGCTCATACGAGCATCGGTTGATTCAGTTCCGCAGATAACTAGATCGAATTCGCCCTTAGAAATTACCGTAGCTAAAACCTTAGACGTTGCGAGCGCATCTGCTCCAACAAGGGCCGAGTCGGTAATTAAAATTCCAGCGTTTGCGCCCATAGAGAGCGCTTTGCGAACCGACTCCAATGCGCGCTCTGGGCCCATAGAAATAATGGTGATGCTGTGCGCACTGCCCTCTTCATTTCCACCATGTGCCTCAACGATCCGTAGCGCCTCTTCAATTGCATACTCATCTAAATCATTGAGAACTGCATCGACGTTGACGCGATCCAGAAGCCCATTGACCATCTTTTTCTCAGCCCATGAATCTGGCACCTGTTTGATGCAGACGGCGATTTTCATATCGCTTATGTTACTGACGGGTAAGGCTTAAGGCCACCGCTGGCGCGCACTTAGGGCAGAATTGCCCCGTGCTACCTGCAGATCCCCGGACCCTTGGCGCCACCGTTACCGACGGTGGAACAAACTTCGCCATCTGGTCAAATGCCGCTGATGCAGTTGAGTTATGCCTATTTAATGAGATCAACGGGGCTTTGGTTGAAACACGCTTTGCGATGTCGCATCGAAATGGACCGATTTGGCATGGCTACTTAGCTGGAGTTCGAGCTGGCCAGCGGTATGGCTATCGCATATACGGCCCCTGGGCTCCCGAGCATGGCGTCCGATTTAACCCCGAAAAGCTTTTAATCGACCCTTACACGCATCAATTAAGCGGGGCGATTTCCTACGTTCCAGAGATTTTCGGGCACGTTGCCACCGATGCAACGGGAGACGGTGATCTTTCACTGCGCGATGGCCGAGATAGTGCCGGTTTTGTTCCCTACTCCGTTGTTACCGATCATAGAGTCCGCGAAATTGTGCGCCCTCTCGTGCCCTGGGCGAAAATAATTATCTATGAAGCTCATGTGAAGGGCTTAACGGCCAAGAACAACGATATTCCTGAGAATGAACGCGGAACATATAAAGGCTTAGGTCATCCAAGCACGATTGCACATCTAAAATCCTTGGGAGTTACAGCCCTTGAACTATTGCCAATTGCCGCCTCTATTACTGAACCCGCCATCTATATGCGGGGGCGAAAAAATTATTGGGGTTATAACTCATTAGCTTTTAGCGCACCCGAGGGTTCTTATGCGGCAACGCAAGATCCGATTAGCGAACTGCAATGGGCAATAGACCAATTACATAACGCGGGCATTGAAGTCATTTTAGATGTTGTCTACAACCATACTGCCGAAGGTGGCGTTGGCGGTCCTACTCTTTCGTATAAAGGGATCGATAATAAGTCTTACTATCGTCATGACAATTTAGGCAACTACATAGATGTAACTGGCTGTGGAAATACTTTCGCAGCTAGTAACCCGCATTCAGTTCGGCAGATAATAGATTCACTTCGCTGGTGGGTGGAAGTTGTAGGCGTTGATGGCTTCCGTTTTGATTTAACGACCGCCCTTTATACGAGTCAAAGCGCCTTTAACTCCTCGCTTTTAACTGCCATTGAATCAGACTCTGTTTTGCGAAACTTTAAAATGATTGCAGAGCCTTGGGATGTTACGCGCTACTCTCTTGGAGATTTTCCACACCCGTGGCGAGAGTGGAACGATGTTTACCGTGACTCAGTACGTCAATTCTGGTTAGGTGATCTTGAGCGTGGTTTTGGTGAAGGTGTATCTGATATCGCCAACAGTATTAGCGGCTCTAGTTCAATTTTTTACTATCGTGGACCTACGTCATCTATCAACTTCATCGCCGCCCATGATGGTTTCACGCTCCATGACATGGTGACCTATAACGAAAAAAACAATGCAGCTAATGGCGAAGGCAATACCGATGGAAGTAGTTCTAATCGATCTTGGAACGTTGGCGTAGAGGGTGAAACCCAAGACCTTGGAATAAATACGATTCGTCACTGGATTAAGAAATCGATGTTAGCGACCTTAATGCTCTCATCGGGTGTTCCAATGATAAATATGGGCGATGAGGCCAATCGGTCACAGCTTGGGTCAAATAACGCCTACTCACTCCCCCTTAAGTTTGATAGCGAAAGTGATGCAACTTTTAGTGGAGGTTGGGCGCTGCCGTGGGAGTTAGATGCGCAAGCTCAAGATATTTTAGCCACGATGCAAACACTGGCAAAGATTCGCCAAACTTATTTGGCAGACGTGACGTCAGAGTTTTTCACTGGCATCGTAGATCAAGGAACTAAGCGAAAAGATATAGCGTGGTTTTCACTTGGCGGACATGAAATGACCGACAACCACTGGGCCGATGAAGAGAAGCGAAGTATTACTGTTTTTGTAGAGGCCGATCCATCGAGCGGTCTATTGCTTCTCATGAACTCTTCAACATCTCAGACCACCTTTACTTTGCCCGATCAACAATGGGGTGAAACTTTTCGATGTATCTTCGATGCAAGCAAAGAGATTGAAACATACGAACCAGTAATTTCAGCTCCTGGCTCAAAGATTTCGGTCCAGCAGCACAGTGCACAGATTTGGCTCGTTTCACGTACTAGGTAGTATGTGGAAATTGCCAGTAATATTTCACAATTATGTTGGCACTTATCGCACCCGGTCAGGGTTCACAATCGCCCGGAATGCTCAACTCCTGGATTCAAGATCCGGCTTCGCTTTCACTTTTAAATAAGTGGTCGACAGATATCGACTTAGATCTTGTACGCCTTGGAACAACTGCAGATGCCGATGAGATTAAAGACACCGCAAATGCACAGCCACTTATCGTTGCAGCCTCACTGTTAGCCGCTCACGCATTGGCTGTTAAAGATGTTGCAGTTACTTCCGGCCACTCAGTTGGAGAGCTCGCGGCTGCGGCAATATGTGGAGCTGTTACCGATGCCGATGCCCTTCACCTTGTCCGTGCGCGGGGAATCGAGATGGCAAAGGCAGCAGCGCAAGCTCCAGCTGGAATGTCGGCAGTACTCGGCGGGGATCGAGATGAAGTACTTACTGCGATCTACTCCCTTGGTTTAATCGCTGCCAATGACAACGGTGGTGGCCAAATTGTTGCCGCTGGAGATTTAACTGCGCTTGCAACCTTGGGCCAGAATCCACCGACAGGTGCGCGCGTTCGCGCCCTAGCCGTGGCCGGTGCCTTTCACACCTCATTTATGTCTAGCGCAGTAGCTCCGCTTAGCGAACTTGCCGACAGCATTGACCTTCATCAACCATCGATTCCCTTTATTTCTAATAAAGATGGCGAGATTGTGCGATCTGAGAGCGAGATTGTGGCGCGAATAGTCAATCAGATTGCAAATCCTGTGCGCTGGGATCTCTGCATGCATACTTTGAAAACTATAGGAGTAACGGGTGTCATTGAATTGCCTCCGGCTGGAACTCTGGTTGGCTTGCTCAAGCGCGCAGCACCTGAAATCGAAAGCTTCGCGTTAAAGAGTGCAGATGATCTAGTCGCTGCACGCGAATTTGCAGGAAGGCACGCATGAGCATAAAACTTCCCGCAATGGGTAATAGTCAAATTCTCTCGGTTGGTTCGTATCGTCCCAAACGCCTTGTTCCAAATAGCGAAATTGTCGACCTCATCGATTCAAATGATGAGTGGATTCAGCAACGTACCGGAATTAAGAGTCGCCGTTTTGCTGGCCCTGATGAAACTATTATCACGATGGCAAAGGCTGCATGCGAGTCGGCTCTTTCTCGTGCCAAGCTAACAATTGCCGATATAGATACATTAATTTTGGCAACCATTACTTATCCTTTCCAAGCGCCGAGTGCGGCAACTGCGTTAATCGCTGAGTTAGGAAATCCCAAAATTGCAGCTTTCGATATTTCTGCTGCCTGTGCTGGCTTTTGTTATGGCGTTGCAATGGCAAGTGATTTAGTTCGAGCTGGAACATCTAAAAATGTTTTAGTCGTTGGCGTTGAAAAGATTTCAGACTTTCTCGACATGAGTGACCGAGGAACGGCATTTATTTTTGGTGACGGAGCAGGCGCAGTTGTCATTGGGCAAAGTGTCGAACCTAAGATCGGGCCTTCAGTGTGGGGCTCCGATGCCGAATCACGTGAGGCGATTACTTTGAGCCCGGCTTATACAGTTTTTAGAAACTCGCCCGACAAAGGTGTCACCGAACTTGGTTGGCCAAATATTTCCCAGCAAGGCCAAACCGTTTATCGTTGGGCCGTCTTTACAGTTGGCAAAGTTGCAATTAAAGCTCTAGAGGCATCAGGTGTTTCTCCCGATGAACTTGGTGCCTTTATTCCGCACCAAGCAAATATGCGCATCATCGAATCCATGGCCAAAGAGATCAAACTTCCCGAATCAGTTGTCATAGCCGATGACATTCGTGTCAATGGAAATACATCGGCGGCCTCAATTCCACTAGCAATGGATGTGCTCTTAGAGGCCCATCCTGAGCTGCATGGCACTCTTGCGCTCTTGATTGGATATGGCGCAGGCCTGGTCTATGCCGCTCAAGTGGTGCAATTGCCGCCCAAACCTTGAGATTTTCACCACTTACGCGCGCTGATACTCGTAAGTATCGGTTTTTTCGTAGAGAATAACGACCTATTGATGAGCGAACATAACCAGTTAACGGATGGAAAAAAAATGGCACTTTCACAAGCAGATGTACTAGCAGGTTTAAAAGAGATCGTAGAAGAAGTAGCTGGTATTCCTGCTGCATCGATCGAAATGGAAAAGAACTTCACTGAGGATCTTGAAGTTGACTCACTGAGCATGGTTGAAGTTGTAGTTGCTGCAGAAGAGCGCTTTGGAGTGAAGATTCCTGATGAGGCTGTCACCGATCTGGTCACTGTTGGAGATGCCGTTAACTTCATCGTCAATGCAGCTAAGTAGTTAGTAGAAAACTTTCTCATGTCTGACCGTCGCGTAGTCGTTACAGGTCTAGGTGCGACTACGCCACTTGGCGGAGATGTGGCAACCACATGGCCCGCGCTTCTTGCCGGCACCAGCGGCGTCCGATTATTAACTGAGGATTGGGCACAAACACTCCCTGTTCATTTTGCTGCACGCGTTGCAGTAGAACCAAGTGAGCAGATGGAGCGCGTTGAGATGCGCCGCTTAGATAGATCTGAACAGTTTGCCGTCATCGCATCGCGTGAGGCCTGGAAAGATGCAGGATCTCCCGATATTGATAAAGAGCGCTTAGGCGTTGTTATCGCCTCTGGTATCGGCGGGGTTACAACGTTGCTCGACCAGTACGACATTTTGCGCGAAAAAGGCGCACGCCTTGTTAGCCCTCACACCGTTCCTATGTTGATGCCTAATGGACCTGCAGCAAATGTTGGTCTTGAGCTACAAGCTAAAGCCGGCGTTCATACTCCGGTGAGTGCATGTGCTTCAGGGGCTGAGGCAATTGGTTATGCATTAGACATGATTCGAAATAATCGCGCCGACATTGTTGTCAGCGGTGGCGTAGAAGCTGCAATCCATGCGATGCCGATGTCGGGATTTGCTGCGATGAAAGCTCTATCGACTAGAAATGATGATCCTGCACGAGCATCCCGACCATATGATTTAAATCGCGATGGTTTTGTTTTAGGTGAAGGCGGCGGAATCCTTGTTCTTGAAGAGTACGAACATGCCCGTGCTCGTGGTGCCAAGATTTACTGCGAGGTTGTGGGTCAAGGTTTAACATCAGATGGCTACCACATCGCAGCCCCTGACCCAGATGGCTCCGGAGTACAGCGTGCGATCAAATTTGCTCTACGCGATGCGGGTCTTACCACTAAAGACATCGTGCATTTAAATGCCCATGCAACATCGACTCCGGCTGGCGATGTTGCCGAAGCAAATGCATTGCGCAAAGCCCTTGGCGCCGATGCAGATCACGTTGCAGTCTCTGCAACAAAATCCATGACAGGTCACTTGCTCGGTGGAGCCGGTGCGATCGAATCGGTCTTTATCGTTAAAACACTGCAAGATCGACTTGCTCCTCCAACGATTAATATCGATGACTTAGATCCAGCCGTCACGGTCGATGTAGTTCGCGACAAACCTCGAGCTTTACCTGCCGGTGATATCGCCGCACTAAATGACTCTTTCGGTTTTGGTGGCCACAACGTTGTATTGGTCTTTAAGAGCTTATAGATGTCAACCCCAGTAGTTGATGCGCGTGATCCAGAGATTCGGATCGCACGATTAGTCGATGATGGAAAATTTGAATTTCTAGTTCCCCGTACTAACTGCGGAATGATTGCAGTTACTGGGCTTGTAAAAGGCAATAAAGTCGTCATCTTCGCATCTGATGCAACGATTAAGAGTGGAGCACTCGGTGTCGATGGTTCGAAAGTAATTGTCACGGCTTACAAAGCGGCCATGGGCGCGCAAGTTCCAGTCATTGGAATTTGGCACTCAGGAGGTGCGCGATTGAGCGATGGTGTTGCATCCCTTGATGCTTTCGGTGAAGTTTTTCAATCAATGATTTCAGCTAGCGGTCGCATTCCACAGTTGTCGTTAGTTCTTGGACCTACTGCAGGTGGTGGGGCCTACGGACCAGCCCTTACCGATGTTGTAGTCCTTGCACCTGAAGGTCGCATCTTTGTAACTGGCCCTGATGTCGTTAAAAGTGTTACCGGTGAAGACATCGACATGGCCTTACTGGGCGGACCTGAAGCGCACAAGAAAAACAGCGGCCTTGCACACATCATCGCCCCTACCGAACAGGAAGCATTTGATGATGTTCGCGATTTAACCGCCCTCTTTGCCAATCAAGGCTTCATGAGCTCGCAAGTAATAGATATTGATCTCTCCGAATTTGTTCCAGTATCTAAGATTCGCACATATGAAGTTCATCCCTTGATAGATGCGATTCTAGATAAAGAGAGTGAATATATTGAACTTCTCTCAATGTGGGCGCCGAACATGACGACCATCATCGGTCGCCTGGGTGGTGCAACCGTTGGAGTGCTTGCCAATAACCCCGCCCATCTTGCTGGAGTATTAGATGCCTCAGCTGGAGAAAAAGCGGCGCGCTTTGTACGAACATGCGATGCATTTGGAATTCCACTCATAGTTATCGCCGATGTCCAGGGATTCTTACCTGGCGCGGGACAAGAGTGGGAGGGCGCAGTTAGGCGCGGTGCAAAGTTGTTGCACGCATTTGGTGAAGCGGTAGTTCCTAGAGTCACTCTGATCACGCGACGTGCTTATGGCGGTGCCTATGTTGCTATGAACTCAAAGGCACTGGGTGCAACGCGCGTATTTGCTTGGCCTCAGGCCGAGGTTTCAGTTATGGGCGCCGTGGCGGCAGTGCGCGTTCTACACCGTCGATTGCTCGCCGATTTGCCAGCCGAACAACGTGAATCCATGGAGTTAGAACTTGCTGCAGAACATGAAAAGGTTTCAGGTGGAGTCTTACGAGCAATCGAAATCGGTGCAGTCGATGAGATGGTCGAACCGACTTTGACTCGCAGTGCACTTGCTAAAACGATTGCCGATGCTCCACACCGTCGTGGAACCCACGGCAATATTCCGCTTTAGTTAGTTTTGAAGGTTACCGAAACGGTAGCAGTGACAGTTTTTTCAATCGTGCTTGTGTCGTAGGCGCCGTAATCTGCTGTCATCGTTGAATCTGGAGTCGTGATTTGGATTGGACCTGCCTTCACATTGTCGAGAGATCCAAGTGCTCCGCCGACGGCCTTAGTCAACGCTTCTGCTCGGGCCTTGGCATCTTTCATCGCATCGCTCATTAACTGTGGGCGTAGTTCTGGCAAGTTGGAGATGTAGTATTGAGGTCCATAGTTATTTACGTGGATTCCAGATTGAAGTAGAGAACCAATATCTTGACTTAGTTTTGAAACAAGTTGTACATCCTTCGAACGAACAGTGACATCTCGATTTGCACGGTATGAAAGCGTTCTACCCGTCGCATTTCCATTGACGTATTCCTCGTTGGCATAAGTTGAGACTGCACCAAGAGTTAACGCGTCAGCTGGAATTCCGCCCTTGGTTAAATAATTTGAAAGTGCGGCAACATCTGAGTCGACAGATTTAACGGCGCCACCAACATTTGGCGCAGAAAGACTTACTGAAAGCGTCCACACTGCATTATCTGAAGTTGCATTTGTCTTCGCAGATCCCGTCACAGTGATTCCATTACCTGCACGAGTTGCAAAACCCGTGCCAACTTTAGCTAATCCAACGCCGAGTGCGAGCGCGAGAATGACTGCAGAGATAATGATTGTTACCGCTTTGCGACGTTCGACCGTAATAATTGGTGATTCGTTTAGTTGACTCATGCATTAATGATATTCGATTAAATCGCGCGAAGGTGGGAAAGCTCTTGGTGATTAACGCCTCGAAAACGCTCTAACTCATTCTCCCAGTCATTTCCAATGATGAGTGCTATCCCGTTGCGTATCGATTCCTCATCAAAACTTTGAGAGAGCACTGACTCCACTTGATGCTGATTTAGCAATACCGCCCCAGTTAAATCAGTAATCGCGCGATGAATTCCAAGCTCTGGAGTAAAACGAAATAACTCTCCCCCATCATTGGTGTCCTCTTGAACCTCAAAGTAGAGGTAGTGCCAACTTCTCAGGGCACTGGCCACTGCAGCGGCAACTCCTTGGCGATCGCGCCATGAAATGCTGCACTTGTAAGTGCCGGCTTTGAGCATCTGTGGTGTCCACTGACATAGAGCCGATGCGCCGAGAAGGTCGGTAATCGCCCAGTCGATATGGCTGCGCAACGCAGAGGGCGCGCTATGGATGGTGAGTTGGCCTCGTACAGCCAAGGCCGTGGAGGAATGGGTCAAACGTTGCATATTAAACTCCTAGCAAGGACGCCGATTGCGACCTTCCCCGGCCGCCGTATAGCTCATTACTAGTGGCTTAATTAGACACCCGCCTGCCTCAAACTGTCCAGTCCCACTTTAGGTATACGGACGGGTAGGCGCTACAGTTGACCTCAGTCCGACGCTTAATCAGTACCCGTTTCATGTAATACATATTCGGTATCGCTGGCGCAAGAGGAAGACCGTGATCCGAGGATTTCTCGGAACACCCACATATCGAAGGAAAAGTAAAAACATGGCAACAGGTACAGTTAAGTGGTTCAACTCTGAAAAGGGTTTCGGTTTCATTGCAGTTGATGGTGGCGGACAAGATGTATTCGTTCACTACTCAGCAATTCAAGGAAACGGTTA
>CAFBMU010000014.1_pt1 | contig 32237 bp, 25 predicted proteins | sample 7269081 | NCBI WGS metagenome assembly CAFBMU01 (sample SAMEA6814075, study PRJEB35770) | uncultured Actinomycetes bacterium | biome: Freshwater; feature: Freshwater reservoir; material: water | place: Czech Republic | collected 2017-05-23 | depth 30m m
CACCACAATGGGAGCAAGAAATAATAAGGCTCTACGCGAGCCAAAGAATAAGGGCGCAAAAGCCGCTGCCCTGAATAAAAAGTTTAAGAAGAAGCCTTGCAGCTTCTGCCAGCAGAAGGTCACATATATCGACTACAAAGATATCGCGACCCTTCGCAAGTACATCTCTGACCGCGGCAAAATCCGCGCTCGCCGCGTTACTGGTGCATGCACACAGCACCAACGTTCGATCGCAACTGCAGTCAAGAACAGCCGTGAAGTAGCGCTACTTCCTTACACATCTTCAGCGAAATAAGGAGTGAATCAACTATGAAACTCATCCTTACTCGTGAAGTTGCAGGCCTAGGCGCTGCAGGCGATGTTGTAACTGTTAAAGATGGCTTTGCACGCAACTTCTTGTTGCCACGCGGAAATGCAATCGCTTGGTCACTAGGTGGCGAAAAGCAGATCCAGAGCATTCGCCGCGCGCGATCTGCTCGTGAGGTTCGCGATATCGACCACGCAAAAGAGATCAAAGCAAAGATTGAAGCAGCAACTATTACCGCAAAGGTCAAGGTTGGCGCTAAGGGCGTCTTGTTCGGTTCTGTAACCGATAAAGATGTCGCAACAGCTATTAAGGCAGCAGTTGGTTTGGATATCGATCGCCATGCGATCAAGACTCCTGGCCACATCAAGAAGGTCGGAAGCCATACGGTCAAGATCTCACTTGGACACAATGTTGTTGCCTCTGCAACAGTTAACGTTGCCGCCGAATAAGACGCATTTAAAAAGGCCCGTCGCGAATGCGGCGGGCTTTTTTATTTCTCTGTGACCTGTACGAGCGCCTTCTTAAAGTAATCGCTTGTAAATTCACCGCGAGCCAAATCATATTTCGACATTCCCCACTGCCAAAAATCAAAATCAAGATCTGAAATCGATGATTGAATCGAGGCCCATAGAGTCCAGCCATACTTTCCAACCAAGGCCCATAACCATGCACGCGCAACCTTGTCGGGTCGGTAGCCTCCATAATAAGCAGCCACAAGCTCTTCCAGGGCCTCTAACGGGAGAAAAGCCTCGGCCCAAATGTTTCCAAGCTCAAAACATGCATCGTTGTTTCCTGAATACTCATAATCAATTAACCAAATCTTCTCTCCATCGTCGATGAAATTGCCGGGAAGCAAATCATTGTTACACGGGACTAAGCCCTCAAAAAGAACTGCAAACGCTCTTTTAATCTCAGTAATGATCGGTGAAAAATCTAAGTAACCTTCCGGCATCCTAAAACCTTGATCTTGCACAATCGAGAGGTAGTTCTTTTGCGTAGCAAACATATTGAACTCGTGGTCAAAGTGATTAAGTGAGTGCAAACCACGCAGACTCGTTGCAATTCGGCTTAGATTTGCAGCCACATCAGATGCGCTGTAAGTCTTGCCTTGAATGTAGGAGATTAGGAGTAAACCTTCGCCGGGCAGATATTCCAAAACTTCAGCACCCACTCTGCCTTTACCAGCGATAGTGGAGTTAACAAACTCAGAGTTACGGTCAATTGATAAGAGCGAGGATGAGTTACTTGACATTCGAGCGACATAGCGACCCTCTGGGGTGTCGATGAGGAAGTTACGATTAGTTAAACCGCCCGAGAGTTCAGCGATTGAGGTTCGGGAGTGCAAGCGCTCAACTTTGTTAAATAGTTGGGCGAACTCACGCTCTAGTGCACTGGCATCACTCACGCCTTCAGGATACATTTCACATGTGTCCGTGTCTGTAGTGCCAACGAGAGCAAAAATCATCATTATTGGCGGTGGTGTTGGTGGAACATCCATCGCCTATCATTTAGCCGAGCTTGGCGAGAAAGATGTCATTCTCTTAGACAGGAATGAGTTAACAAGTGGCTCAACATTTCATAGTGCTGGATTAGTTGGCCAACTGCGTGCCGATCCAACACTGACTTTAATGAATATGCACTCAGTTGATCTTTATCGAAAACTTCAAGCTACCGAAACACCTCCTAGCTGGCGCGAGTGTGGCAGCATTAAATTGGCATCGACACCAGAGCGGATGCAAGAGATCCGCAGGCAGATTGGTTGGGCTAAAACCTTTGGCTTGGATCTACATGAGATCTCTCCTCAAGAGGCACAGAACCTATTTCCTCTCATTGATCTAGATGGCGTTGTTGGCGCCTGCTACATGGGCTCCGATGGTCAAGTTGATCCTTCGCAGTTAGCGATGGCGCTGGCCGCAGGTGCAAAAAAACAGGGCGTTCAAATATTTACACACACCCGAGTATTAGAGATCAAGAGTTCAAATGGTCGGGTTAGAAGTGTCGTGACCGATAAAGGCGAGATCGAGTGCGAAGTAGTTGTTAACTGTGGCGGAATGTATGCGCCCCAAATTGGGCGCATGGTCGATGTTCGGATTCCAATTGTTCCGATGAGCCACCAATACTTAATTACCGATAACTTTATGGATCCCGATGCCCCTTTCTTACCCTCGCTACGTGACCCTGACAATTTAATTTACTTCCGACAGGAGGTATCTGGACTATTAATGGGCGGCTACGAACGAAGCTCTAAGGCCTGGTCGGCCGATTACAACTCTATCGATGATATTCCAGCCAATTTTAATTCAATGCTTTTGCCCGATGATTGGGATCGCTTCTATGACATCGCTGAGGCTTCACAAAAGCGTGTTCCTAAAATGGCAGATGTTGGAATCAAAAACTTTATCAACGGCCCTGAGGGCTTCACTCCCGATAACGAGTTTTGTTTAGGCGAAACCTCAGTTGGCGGCTTCTATGTAGCAGCTGGTTTCTGCGCACATGGAATTGCCGGCGCCGGCGGGATAGGCAAGGTCGTTGCCGAATGGATCGTGGCCGGCGAGCCAACGATGGACTTGTGGCACATGGACATCAAACGTTTCGGCGCATCCTATGACTCCCCTGATTTCACTTTGAAGCGAATTACTGAAAACTACGAAGAGTATTACGACATCCACTATCCCGGTGAAGAGCGCAAGAGTGCACGACCAAAGTTCACATCCCCCGTTTACGAGTGGCATGCAGCAAATGGCGCGATATTTGGCGAAAAGGCATCATGGGAGCGCGTTAATTACTACTCGACCAACCTGGGCAATGAGGAACTTCGCCCTAAAGGCTGGCTCGGTAAACACTGGTCTTCGGCAGTGCAGATCGAGCACCACGCAACACGTAACGCTGCCGGGTTATTCGATGAGTCATCTTTTGCTAAAGCGCGTATTAGTGGTGCCAGAGCTGCAGAGTTTCTCAACTATGTGTGCGCCAACAATGTAGTCAAAGGTGTTGGCAAGACTGTCTACACGCAGGCGCTAAATAGCAAAGCTGGAATTGAATCTGATTTCACGGTTACACAAACTGGTGATGAAGAATTCATGATCGTTACAGGCACAGCATTTGGAATACATGACTTTGGTTGGCTAGAGAAAATTCGCCGAGAGTATGATTTTAACGAAGTAGGAATTATTAACATAACACGCGAACTCACATGTTTTGGAGTCATGGGACCAAACTCACGAGCAATTCTGCAATCACTCACCGATGCCGATTTGAATCACACCGCCTTTCCATTCATGAGCTCTCAAGAGATCGCATTAGCAGGAATCAAAGTACGCGCAACGCGAATAACTTATGTGGGCGAACTAGGGTGGGAAATCTATGCATCAATTGCCGACGGACTTCTACTTTGGGAATCTATAATCGAGGCGGGTAAAGATTTAGGTTTAATTCCATGCGGTTATCGCGCCATTGAATCTCTGCGACTTGAAAAAGGTTACCGCGCTTGGGCGGGTGAGATTAATACCGAGACTAATCCTTATGAGGCAGGTCTTGGTTTTGCAGTTTCATTGAAGAAGGAAAACTTTCACGGTAGGGCCGCTGCAATCGCGGCAAAAGAGAATCAAAAAAGAAAATTAGTAGCGATACTCTTTGACGACATAACTTCAGTTGCATTTGGATCGGAGCCGATTCGAATTGGTGAAAAAGTTCTCGGACGAATTAAATCTGGTGGTCAGGGCTACACAATTAATAAGGCCATCGCTTATGCCTATATGCCCATCGAGCACTCAACTCAAGGGATTTTAGTTGAGGTTGAATTATTCGGTACATGGGCGAGTGCAGTAATAGCTACCGAACCGTTATTTGATCCAGGCAATGACCGGATCCACGCTTAAATCTCAGATTGTAAGATTTACATATATTCTTTACTACACAGGCCTGTGTGTACAAAAAAAGCCTCTGACCTGCACATATACAGCCCAAGAGGGCTACCCCCTGTGAGTTACCCACAGCCCATCCACCGCTTACTGCACAGAAAAACAGGCTTTTCCACCCCTTTATCCACAGGTTACCCCCAAGCAGGGTGAGCGTTTCTCGCCTGCGATAGGGCTGCACATCTAAGTTACGCCTACAGGGATTTAACGTCAGTGGTCAATGGGAGGTTATCGGCGTGAGCATCGCAGAACTTCCTAGCAACCGATCATCGCGAGATCTCAGCATCTCAACTCTCGGTACCGAGTTTGAACGTACTCCACCGCAGGATCTTATCGCCGAGCAATCAGTTCTCGGTGGAATGTTGTTATCGAAAGATGCCATCGCCGATGTGATCGAAGTTATTCGTGATCGCGATTTCTACCGCCCAGCACATGAGTTAATTTACGATGCAATTATTGATTTGTATGGTCGCGGCGAACCCGCCGATGCAGTCACAGTCTCTGCCGAACTTTCAAAGCGCGGAGATATTGCTCGTGCAGGTGGAGCGCCATATCTTCATACTTTAATCTCTTCAGTACCAACGGCAGCCAACGCGGGATACTACGCAAAGATAGTTCGCGAGCATGCAATCATGCGCCGCTTAGTTGAAGCGGGAACAAAGATCGTTCAACTCGGTTACACATCCGAGGGTGAAGTCGATGACATGGTTGATCAAGCACAGGCCGAGATCTACGCAGTTACCGAGCGCCGATCATCAGAAGACTATGTTCAACTCTCAACATTGTTACCCCAAGCCCTCGATGAGATTGAAGCTATATCTAAAGGCGTTGGTGTTGAAGGTGTTAAATCCGGATTTAAAGATCTCGATGCACTTACTCATGGTTTCCACCCAGGCAACATGATTATTCTCGCCGCTCGACCTGCGATGGGTAAGTCAACACTTGGTTTAGATATTGCGCGCCACGCATCGATTTTCAACGGACTGACTTCGGTCATCTTCTCTCTTGAAATGTCAAAATCTGAAATCACAATGCGTATGTTGTCGGCCGAAGCGCGCGTTGGTCTAAATAATATTCGCTCAGGTACATTATCTGATGATGAGTGGTCACGTCTTGCACGACGAATGGGCGAGATCTCCGAAGCGCCATTATTTATCGATGACTCTCCGAATCTTTCAATGATGGAGATTCGGGCGAAGGCTCGCCGCTTAAAGCAGCGCCACAACCTCAAACTCATTGTTATTGACTACTTACAGCTGATGTCATCGGGTAAGAAAGTTGAAAACCGACAGCAGGAAGTATCTGAGTTCTCGCGTCAATTGAAGTTAATGGCCAAAGAGTTAGATATTCCCGTCATCGCGATTTCACAGCTCAACCGTGGACCTGAGCAGCGCACAGATAAGAAGCCGATGCTTTCTGACCTACGTGAATCTGGCTCAATCGAGCAGGATGCTGACGTTGTTATCTTGCTCCATCGCGACGATATGTACGATCAACAAAACCGTACGGGCGAGGCCGACCTAATCGTTGCCAAGCACCGTAATGGACAGACGCGCACAATCACAGTTTCTGCTCAACTCCACTATGCGCGCTTCTTTGATATGCCGCAAAACCCAGGCTCAGGAACAGACTGGACTCAGCAGCGTGAAGCCGCTCCAGAGGAGAGTACCTTCGGAGATTAATTATCGTGCGGCAGTACGCGCACGATCTGCAAGGACTATTCCAGTCAAAACCACAACACCACCAACTAGTTGGATGAAGTTCCATCTTTCATAGAGCCACCACCACGCGAATACTCCCGCTAATACCGGTTCGGCCATTCCCATAACGCTACTCGTAGAGGCCGATAAGAGTTTTATTCCATTGACTACAAATAGGTAGGGGGCGATAGTGCCCATCGTGATCACCCATGCGACGAGAACCCACCCAGGCAGATTGTAAGCCGAAAAACGCCCCTGCAAATTTATTGACTGTGTAAAGATTTCAATTGGAAAACTCCAAATCGGCAGTGCGATTAGTAGTCCTACCGTTGCAATACCAAAACCAAAAACCGAAAGCGACTGAGCATCCCGAGCCTTCGTTAACTTCTCACCGAGCAAAAAGTAGACAGCTAATGCAACGGCATCTACAAGAGCGGCGAGAACTCCAATCGTGTCGAGTGTTTGCCCCTTCCAGACTTGAGCGATACATAAGAGACCACTAAAAGCTAGTCCGATGGCAATCCACATTTGTGAAGGAACGTGCTTTTTTAAAACGTACCGCAACCAGAAAAGTATCCAAATAGGCGCTGTAAACTCAATAATGAGCCCAATACTTACGTGCATACGGGTTATTGCGATGAAGTAGAAGATTTGTACGGCTAAAAAACCAACTAGGCCATAGGCAATTAACCATGGAAGCTCTGACTTATTTGTTCGAAACTTATGCTTGTATCGAAGAAAAACGTAGGCCCCAAGAAGAAGAAATGCTCCACCACACCGGACCTGTGTTAGTCGCGGAGATGAAAGCCCGCTAGTTAGTAGCAGTTTAGATACAACACCGTTGAAGGCGAATCCAACTGCACCTGTTAATGCGAGAATCTCACCTTTACGTCTGGACCACATCAGGTAAGCGTAGTGGTTTAGAAGGCGCTTTCTGGAATATCCATAATCGAGCCAGTAGTTGCTTCAACAATGGCACGATCTGCAGTGATATGTGGCAAGAAGTTTGTAACAAAGAACTCTGCCGATGCAATTTTACCTAGATAGAAATCAGAATCTTTGCCGGGATTAGCGAGCTTTTCTGAAGCGATATCGGCTTGGCGAATAAGGAGCCAGGCTGTAATCACATCACCAACGGCCATGAGGCAGCGAGAGGTATTAAGGCCAACGAGATAAATCTTTTGCGCATCCTCTTGTGACTCCATCGCGTGAGCAATAAGGACGGCGATAATTCCATCCAAATCTGCAACGGCCTTTAAAAGTGCGGCCTTAGCTTGGACATGAGAGCCACCAGATTCTGCAAAGCTTTGAATCTCTTTTCTTAGCAATCCAATTGCTCGCCCACCATCTTTTACAATTTTACGGAAGAAGAAATCCAATCCCTGAATTGCAGTCGTACCTTCATAGAGTGTGTCGATTTTGGCATCGCGTACATATTGTTCGAGTGGCCAGTCCTGCGTAAAGCCCGAGCCACCAAAGGTCTGAAGCGACTCAGTACCAAGTAAAGTCCAGGATTTTTCAGAGCCATACCCTTTAACAACAGGAAGCATTAAATCATTTCGCGCAATCATGTCAGCTAATCTGTCGGCATCTCCTTCAGCCTCGGCTAACACAATTTCATCCTGTAAAGCTGCCGTATATAGCACTAAAGCACGCATGCCTTCGGAGTATGACTTTTGAACCATTAATGATCGTCGGACATCGGGGTGATGAATGATTGTGACACGTGGGCTAGCTTTATCGTTCATAACCTTCATATCACCACCCTGTACGCGTACTTTGGAGTAACTAAGAGCTTGCTGGTATCCAGCAGAAAGCGTTGCAATCGCCTTAGTTCCAACCATCATTCGTGCAAACTCAATTACCTTAAACATTTGTGCAATTCCCTCATGCACCTCTCCAAGGAGATATCCAACTGCAGGTTCATGTTCCCCAAGATTCATCTCGCACGTTGACGAAACGTTGAGTCCCATCTTGTGCTCAACATTTGTTACGTAGACCCCATTGCGCTTACCTAATGCGCCAGTTTCTTTATCGAACATAAACTTTGGAATTAAAAATAATGACAACCCTTTTGTTCCTGGGCCGCCACCTTCGCGACGTGCAAGAACAAAGTGCATAATGTTTTCATAGAGATCGGCATCACCAGATGTAATAAAACGTTTTGTTCCAGTGATATGCCAAGTTCCATCGGCTTGTTGCACAGCTTTGCTACGCCCTGCACCAACATCGGAGCCCGCATCCGGTTCAGTGAGTTGCATCGTTGCGCCCCAGTGACGATCAACCATGAGCTTTGCCATATGTTTTTGCTCTTCTGTACCAAGAACATATGCAACATGTGCGAAGGCGTAGCCTGAGGCATAAATATGGATTGCTGGATTTGAACCCAAGACCATTTCGGCGATTGCCCATCGAATCGATGCAGGAACTTTCATTCCTCCTAAATCAACAGGTGCATCTAAACGCCACCACTCACCGTTAACGTAGGCCTCGTAAGATTTTTTAAAACTTGCCGGAACAGTTACTTCACCCGTCGCCTTATTAAAATCCGTACCAAAGCGATCGCCCTCAACAAATGATGCAGCGAGATCGTTTTCACACAAACGTTTCATCTCTTCCAACATGCCCATCGCTGTGTCACGATCGATGTCGGCATAGACAGAGGTTCCGAGAACTTTGTCGCGCCCAAGAAGATCAAAGAGGCAGAATTCAATATCGCGTAGGTTGGCTGTGTAATGGCTCATGGGGTGATTTTGCTACTGGTCAGTAACTTATGCAAGCCTGCCCCGCCTTTTCCCTAGAAGCCGATAGGGTTCCGAGCGTGCTACTAAGTGATCGCGATATCCGCGCCGAAATCGCCGCAGGCCGTGTGGGCTGCGAGCCCTTTACCGAGTCCATGATTCAGCCATCCTCAGTGGATGTGCGTCTTGATAAGTTTTTCCGTGTCTTTGAAAACCATAAGTACAGCGTCATCGATCCATCGATTGAACAGGCCGAGCTAACTCGTGAAGTTATCACCGAGGGCGATGATCCATTTATCCTGCACCCCGGTGAGTTTGTTTTAGCGAGCACGTATGAAGTTATTACTTTGCCCGATGATATTGCTGGGCGTCTAGAGGGTAAATCCTCACTCGGACGCCTTGGCTTGCTGACACACTCAACTGCAGGCTTTATCGATCCAGGTTTTAGTGGCCACATCACTTTGGAGCTCTCAAATGTGGCAAATCTGCCCGTTAAATTATTTCCAGGCATGAAGATCGGCCAACTTTGTCTCATTAAACTCTCATCCCCTGCCGAACATCCATATGGAAGCGAGAAGTACGGCTCGAGATATCAGGGCCAACGCGGGCCGACTGCTAGCCGCTCCTTCCTAAACTTCCATAAATCCAAAATTCAGTAAATCTGAAGGAATGAACTGAGCTCAAACGCGGTTTAATTAGCTATGAAAACAATCATCGTACTTGGTCTCATCGCCCTTATCGCTATCTTCTTTGTTGCTCAATACAACCGTTTGATACGTCTGAACATCAGTGTCAACGAGGCATGGGCCCAGATTGAAGTTCAGTTAAAACGTCGAGCAGATTTAATCCCAAACTTAGTTGAAACAGTTAAGGGATATGCCAAGCACGAGCAGAGCACATTTGACGCTGTCGTAACTGCACGCGCAAAGGCTACGAGTGCATCTACCGTTGCCGATGTCGCAGCCGCCGATGGAATGGTTACACAAGCCTTGCGCGGTTTATTAGCTGTTGCCGAGGCTTACCCTGACTTAAAAGCTTCGTCGAATTTTCTATCGTTACAAGAAGAGTTATCAACGACTGAAAATAAAGTTGCATTTTCTCGCCAGTTCTATAATGACAATGTGCGCTCGCTCAACACTGCGGTAAAAACCGTGCCAACTAACTTCTTTGCCGGCTTTGCAAAGGTAACAGAGCGCGAGTTTTACGAGGTTGAGGATCCACAAGATCGCAAAGCTCCTAAAGTTACTTTCTAGATCCAATGAATTTTAGAGCGCAACAGGCAGTTAATAAGCGAAAAACAATTGGTCTGCTCGTTGGCATGGCCGTGCTTGTTTGGCTCGTTGTCTATGCAGCACTGACATATTTTGGAACAACAACTGCGGGTATAGTCCCAATCGCTGTGGGTATCGCGTTGATTTCAGTCTGGGGCTCTTATTACGGCGCCGATAAATTAGTAATAACCATGACTGGTGCAAAGTTAATTCAAGAATCAGATAATCCAAAGTTATTTAATCTAATTCACGAAGTCACAATCGCCAGTGGTTTACCAATGCCAAAAGTTGCCGTTGTTGTCGATACTGCACCGAATGCATTTGCAACTGGAAGAAACCCAGAGCATGCCTTAATCGCATTTACAACGGGAATCTTAGAGGCCATGGATCGCGACCAACTTCAAGGGGTTATCGCCCATGAAATGGCGCACGTTGCCAATCGAGATACCTTGGTTTCAGCCGTTGCGGCAACTACCGCTGGCGCGATTGCAATTCTGAGTGACATGTTGACACGAATGATGTGGTTCGGTGGAGGACGAGAGCGAGATCGTGACAGTAACGGCAATCCAATTGCCCTCATACTCTCCCTCGTCATACTTATTTTGGCACCACTGGCTGCAATGCTCTTGAAGTCGGCAATTTCGCGCAAGCGAGAGTCGCTAGCAGATGCAACAGCCGTTGCCTTTACTCGAAATCCAGCCGGGTTACGTAGCGCGTTAGAAGTTTTAGCGGCAGACTCAACTGTTGTACGTCAAAAATCTACTGCCGTCGCACATATTTGGATCGAATCACCATTAGATGGAAAATCAGTATCAAAACTATTTTCTACGCATCCACCAATCCAAGAGCGGATCGCGGTTCTAAAGGCGATGGAGTCGCTTACCTAGCTCTTTGCAGTTGGAAAAAAGAGCGTAAATGCCGAACCCTGCCCTGGCTTGGAAAAGACTCCAACTTTTCCACCGTGGGCTTGCATCACTGCATCAACGATAGACAGACCAAGACCACTACCTTCTTGGCTATTTCTCTGACGTGAAGGATCAGCTCTAAAGAAACGTTCAAATATCTTTTTCTGATCGGCCTCACTCAATCCAGGACCATTATCGGCAACGGTTACATATGCACCATCATCTTCACTTCGCGCTGTGATAGTAATTGCAGTTCCATCAGGCGTATGAACGCGGGCATTAGCCAACAGATTAGTAAAGACCTGGTAGATACGATCAGCGTCACCGAGGGTATATAACTCACTAGGAAGTTCAACACTTATAGGATGGTGAGGACCTGCTGCCGCCGCCGATGCAACCATCTCTTCGATAACCTGCACAAGATTAACTGGCTTACGCTCCATCTGTCGGGATTGATCAAGTCGCGCAAGTAAAAGTAGATCCTCAACTAGGGCTCCCATTCGAATCGATTCTTTTTCAATTCGACCGATTAACTCTTTGGTCTTCTCTCCTTCAGGCACTGCACCTAAGCGATGAAGCTCTGCAAAACCGCGGATAGCAGTCAACGGTGTTCGCAGTTCATGGCTGGCATCGGCGACGAAGCGTCGTAACTTTTCCTCGCTCTCAGTGCGCACAGCAAAAGACTCCTCAATCCGACCAAGCATTGTATTGAGCGAGGTACTTAGACGTCCCACCTCAGTATTGGGTTCAAAATTATCTAAACGAGCCGATAAATCTCCTGCAGCAATCTTCTCGGCGGTAACTTCGACACTCTCTAAAGGCTTCATACTTAATTTAATTACTTGACGCGCAGCAAAACCGATGAGAAAGAGAACAATAAATCCAATAGATAAGAAAACACGTCCGATGCGATGTGTAGTTCTATCAAACTCCGAAAGCGATTGCGCAACGATCACACTTCCTAGAGCCGAAGGAAGAATGCGTGCAACAACTCTAAAGTCGGCACCAGGGGCAGCGACAGTAAAGGGTTTATCTCCAAATGCGGCAACTTGCGATGGGAGTAGACCTTTAACATAATCAGTTATGTGGTTGTCGTTGAGATCGCCACCAATACCACCAACTAAGTTTCCAAGTGGGTCTAAAACAGTTACAGAGATAGAGGATGGCACTCTATTGAGTGGAGTTATTGGAACTGCAGCCGCAACCCGATTGACCTCATCTGACTCTGAAATTTTTGGATTAGCTTCTTCATCATTGACGATACCAGCGGCATTTACCCGATTAGCTGTTCCGCCTATAACACTAATGAGTTGGTCATCAACTTGACCGATTAAGTAATTTCGAAACAAAAACTGAGATGAGATTCCAGCCCCAACGAAACCAATCGCAGAGAGAACTAATACACCTACCGTTAAACGGTTACGAAGCGACCAGTTACTTAGTGGAGAATTCATCCTATTTTGGCGGCATTCGCAGTCTGTAACCAACTCCACGGACGGTATGGATTAGTGGTGGATCGAAAGCATCAATCTTTTTTCTTAAGTAAGATATATATGTTTCAACGATCCCCGCATCACCCCGGAAGTCGTATTGCCATACATGATCCAGAATCTGAGATTTGGAAACAACCCGGTCGGCATTGATAATTAAATAACGAATTAAAGCAAACTCAGTTGGTGAGAGATCTAGCAAATTACCTGCACGGCGAACCTCATGAGTAGCTTCATCTAACTCAAGATCGGCAAAGCGCATCTTCTCATCATCGATTTCAATCTCGGTTACACCTGTACGTCGCAAAAGTGCGCGCAAACGAGCGACAAGCTCTTCAAGTGAAAACGGCTTAGTCATATAGTCATCGCCGCCAAGAGTTAAGCCTTTGACTTTATCCTCCATGCCATCTTTGGCTGTTAAGAAAAGTACGCCAGTGTTAACACCCTCGTTACGAATCGCTTTACATACTTCAAAGCCATCCAAATCCGGCAACATGACATCTAGAACCATTGCATGCGGGCGAAACTCTTCAGCCATCGCTAAGGCTTGTGCGCCGTTAGCGGCAATACGAACATCGAAGCCAACGAAACGAAGACTCGTTGAGATGAGTTCACTAATACTGGATTCATCGTCGACGACGAGAATGCGTTGCATGGTCTTTTCAGCTGTTGTGGTCATGGCCTTACAATGCTCCCATGCACTGGGAGTTTCCTGAGGATAAGCAGGTAAATTGGCGGGGATTTAGGCAGTACCTACTCTTTAACCGAGCGCAGGAGAACTTGAGCAACGTCTAAGACCTCAATCTCGGATTGGCGGGCGGTCACTCCATCGCTGGTCATGACTCGGCAGAAGGGGCAGGCAACGGCCAACTCTTGAGCCCCTGTTGCTATCGCCTCATCCACTCGGTTGAGGTTGATTTGAGTACCTAACTTCTCCTCCATCCACATTCGACCACCACCGGCGCCACAACAGAATGAGCGCTCCTTATTGCGTGGCATTTCAGAGATCTGTGCACCGGTTGCCTCAAGCAATTCACGAGGTGGCTGATAAATCTCATTGTGCCGTCCTAAATAGCAAGGATCGTGATACGTCATTGCAGTGTGGCTCATTTTAATCGGTAGTAATTTCTTATCGCGTAGAAGTTGATTGAGTAGTTGTGTGTGGTGAAGCATCTCAAGTTCAAAACCACTCTGTGCGTAGTCGCGTCCAATTGTCGTAAAGCAATGCGGACAGGTTACAACAACCTTCTTTGTTCCCTTTGTGCGCTCAGCAAAAACCTCTCTAAATGTTTCAATATTTTCAGCGGCTAAAATTTGATAGAGGAACTCATTACCTGCACGTCGTGCAGGATCTCCAGTACATGTCTCCTTCTTTCCCAATACAGCAAAGTTAACTCCCGCCATGTAGAGGAGTTCAGCTACTGCTTTCGTAGTCTTCTTTGCGCGCTCATCGTAGGCACCAGCACAACCTACCCAGAATAAATACTCAACTTCATCGGGCAGAGTTCCTTCGACAACACGAATTGGGAAGTCACACTCGGCGATCCATGCTTCGCGATCATTTTTATTTGCTCCCCATGGATTTCCAGTCTGCTCAAGATTTCGGAAAGTTCCACCTAACTCACTTGGAAAATTTGATTCAACCAAAACTTGAAAGCGGCGCATATTGACGATGTGATCAATGTGTTCAATATCAACAGGACACTCATTAACGCAGGCACCACAGGTTGTACAAGACCACAAAACATCTAACGCGATGGGAGCACCAACGCCTGCCATGGACTCGCTTTCAACGGTTTTAGCAAAGGCGTGATCACGCATCGCCATAATTAAAAGCTTGGGAGATAGGGGTTTTTCAGTGTGCCAGGCGGGGCACTGCGATTGGCAGCGACCACACTCGGTACATGAACTCATATCCAATAAACCTTTCCAGGTTATGTCGGCGCGAGTGCCAAGACCAAAAACGTCATCATCCTTTGGATCTTCAAAATTAATAACTTCACCGTGTGACAACATCGCAGGAAGTGGCCCAAGTGATGATTTGCCATCAGCATTGCGACGGAAAAATATATTAAATGGGGCCAAGAATCTATGCCAGGCAACACCCATTGTTAAGTTGCTAGCGATAACAATGAACCATGCCATCGATACAACTATTTTAATCAACGCTATGAGCTGGACTGCGTTGTTGAGTTGTGTGAGAGTTAATGACTTAAAGATTGAGGCGATAAACCAGGTTGTAACATAGTGGCGATTCCACTTCGTCTCATCCGAAAGAGCACCTTCCAAACCACGCAAAGCAATGACACAGAAGACAATCGCTAGAATTGTTGCTTCAACGTAATAACCCTTTGCCATTCCAGAGCCATAAAAACGCGAAGTGCGACCCTTTTTTGAAAAACGCGTAACCTGTCGAATTCCAATTAATGTGACAATTCCAATACCGGTAGCCCAAGCAATCAGCTCGGTAAAGTATTCATAAGGCCACAGATGGCCAATAACTGGAAGCGCAAACTCAGGGTTAATAAGTTGACCGTATGCAGTAATTAAAGTTCCAAATAAGACAACGAAGCCGATCATGACAAACCAGTGCGCAAAACCGACAACTGTGAAATTAAACATCTTGGTATGGCCAAAGATCTCTCTAGCCGCCATGCCAACACGCTTACCGCGATCGTTGCTTCGTGTTGGATCGGGCTGCCCCTTTTTGTATATGCCTATTAACTGCCGCGTCCTAACGGCCATAAGGGCCAGGGCTACTCCAGTGATTGCATAGGCGATAACTACGAAGAGAGGATTCATAATGGAAGGGTAGAGGTGGACGGGGAATAAGTCGCAAGGGTTGTAGGTTTACATAAGTAAGAAACCTGAGTCGCTTCGACTCAACCTTTTGGGTAGTATGGACTCAGGTTTAAGGCAGGCCTCGACCCTACCCCAGGCTCGAGTGAGATAAAAGGAGCGTTAAAAATGGCTAGAGCAGTTGGAATCGACCTCGGAACAACAAATAGTTGCGTATCGGTCCTCGAGGGTGGCGAAGCCACCGTTATCGCTAACGCTGAAGGCGCCCGCACGACACCGTCGATTGTGGCCTTCGCAAAAAATGGCGAGGTCCTCGTCGGTGAGGTGGCCAAGCGCCAATCGGTCACCAACGTAGATCGCACGATCCGTTCAGTTAAGCGCCATATGGGCACAGACTGGTCGATTGATATTGATGGCAAGAAGTACACATCCCAAGAGATTTCAGCTCGCGTATTACAGAAGTTAAAGCGTGATGCCGAGGCTTACTTGGGCGAGACGGTTACCGATGCAGTTATTACCGTGCCTGCATATTTCAATGACGCTCAGCGTCAAGCAACGAAAGAGGCCGGCGAGATTGCAGGCTTAAATGTTTTGAGAATCATTAACGAGCCAACGGCTGCAGCTCTTGCATACGGTCTTGATAAGGCCGACCAAGAACAGACGATTCTCGTCTTTGACTTAGGCGGCGGAACTTTCGACGTTTCACTTCTTGAAATCGGAGATGGTGTTGTTGAAGTTAAGGCCACTAATGGCGATAACCATTTAGGTGGAGATGACTGGGATCAGGCACTCGTTGACTTCCTAGTTCAAAACTTTGGTTCACAGAACGGCATCGATCTAACTAAAGACAAGATGGCGATGCAACGTATCCGTGAAGCTGCAGAAAAAGCGAAGATCGAACTATCGTCTTCACAATCTGCATCGATTAACTTGCCATATATCACAGTGGATGCTGAAAAGAATCCTCTATTTATGGACGAGACAATTACACGCGCACAGTTCCAACAGTTAACTGGCGCATTACTTGATCGTTGCAAGAAGCCTTTCCAGGCAGTATTGAAAGATGCTGGTATTCCAATTAACAAGATTCAAAGCGTTGTACTAGTTGGCGGTTCTACCCGTATGCCAGCAGTCGTTGATCTTGTTAAAGAGCTCACCGGCGGAAAAGAGCCAAATAAGGGCGTCAACCCTGATGAAGTTGTAGCCGTTGGAGCATCTCTACAAGCCGGTGTATTAAAGGGTGAAGTTAAAGATGTTCTTCTCCTGGACGTAACACCGCTATCACTTGGTATTGAAACAAAGGGTGGCGTGATGACTCGCTTAATCGAGCGCAACACAACAATCCCAACAAAGCGCAGCGAGGTATTTACAACTGCCGATGATAATCAGCCAGCGGTACAGATTCAGGCCTATCAGGGCGAACGTGAAATGGCGGCTTATAACAAGAAGCTGGGCATGTTCGAACTTACTGGTCTTCCACCTGCACCACGCGGTATCCCACAAATTGAGGTTACATTCGATATCGATGCCAACGGAATCGTTCACGTATCGGCTAAGGATCTCGGTACAGGTAAAGAGCAGAGCATGACCATCACTGGTGGGTCAGCGCTTTCAAAAGATGACATCGCACGCATGATGGAGGATGCCGAATCACACGCTGAAGAAGATCGTCAGCGCAAAGAAGAGGCCGAGATCCGTAACGCTGGTGACTCACTTCTTTACTCAACACAAAAGTTCATTAAAGATAACGAGGAAAAACTTAGCGAGGGTGATGCGCTAGAGAAGAAGACCGAGACAGAGGCAGCTCTTACAGAGTTGCAGACCGCACTCGGTGGCTCTAACTTCGAAATGATAAAGAGTGCAACTGAAAAAGTTGCAACTGTAAGCCAAGCCTTAGGTGCCGCGTTATATGCAGGTGCTGCTGCAGCTGAAGGCCAATCTGAAACAACGGCAAGTGAAGATGGCGTTGAAGACGCAGAGGTTGTTGAGTGAGCGAGGAAAACTCGGTTCAAGTAGAGGAAATAGTTGAAGATGTGACACCGGATCAGGTAACTGATCCGGTAGTTACACTCACTAATGATTTGCAACGCCTTCAAGCCGAATACGCCAACTATCGAAAGCGCGTAGAGCGAGATCGTTTAGTTGCACATGAGATGGCTATTGGCGCAGTTCTAACCGAGTTGCTTGCACTCCTCGATGATGTCGACCGTGCCGAGCAACATGATGAACTTACAGGCGGCTTTAAAGCCGTGGCCGACCAACTTAATTCGATTACCTCGCGAATTGGTCTTGAAAAATACGGCACCGAAGGCGAGGCCTTTGATCCGCAGATTCATGAGGCGCTTATGCACGATACTTCTGCCCAAGTATCGGTTCCAACTGCCTCAAAGATTTTGCAGCCGGGATATAAATACAAAGAGCGCATTCTTCGTCCTGCCCGCGTGGCTGTAACCGATCCAGCAGGAGAGTAATTTCTAGTGGCCGCCAAAGACTTATATGAGAAAGACTTCTACAAGGTCCTTGGGGTAGATAAGAAAGCTGGCGCCGATGAGATTAAGAAAAAGTATCGATCTTTAGCGCGCGAACTTCACCCAGATAAAAATAAGGGTGATGCGGTCAAGGAAGAGAAGTTCAAGGGCATTTCTGAAGCCTATGAAATCCTCTCCGATGCCAAGAAGCGCGCTGAATACGATGAGGCACGATCTCTGTATGAGCGTGGAGGCTTCCGTGCGCCGATGGGTGGGGGCCAACAGGGCGGGGATTTCAACGACATCTTCGGCGGCGGCAACCCCCAAGATATCTTCGCCAATTTATTCGGCGGTGGCCGTAGAGGTCCTCGTAAAGGTCAGGACTTACAGACCGAGGCGACAATTACATTTCGTGAATCTATCTTTGGCACAAATTTAGATCTGCGCCTTGCCACTGATCGAGGAGCTGCCCAAAACATCACTGCGCGAGTACCTGCAGGGGTCAATGATGGCGCCAAAATACGTGTTAAAGGCAAGGGCGCCGCAGGAGAGGCCGGCCCAGGTGATCTATTTATTATGTTGCACGTTAAACCGCATGCAATTTTTGCGCGTAAAGGTGAAAACTTAACGCTAACTTTGCCAGTTACTTTTGCAGAGGCCGCCCTTGGCGCCGATATAAAAGTTCCAACGATGAGTGGAGAAGATGTCACCGTTCGCATTGCACCAGGAACTTCCAATGGCCGCACTTTACGAGTTAAAGGGCGCGGAATAACTAAAGGCTCTACCACTGGTGACTTACTCGTTACCGTGGATGTACAAGTGCCACAGCGTGTAGATGGTAAAGCACTTGATGCACTAAAACTCTTCGCACAAGAGACTGCGCATGAAAACGTGCGTACCGATTTGGAAACAAAGGCAAAAGCATGAGTGAAGAGATAACTAACGATCAACCAGCAGACGATGCAGCAGTTTATGTAATCTCGGTCGCGGCAGAGATTTCCGGGCTACACCCACAAACTCTGCGTCAATATGATCGCCTAGGGTTAGTCTCTCCAAACCGTACCGAAGGGCGCAATCGCCGTTACTCGTTACGTGACATTGCATTATTGCGTGCGGTACAAAAATTAGTTGGCGAAGGAATTAACCACGCAGGTATAAAGCGAATTATCGAACTTGAATCGGCTATGGCAAATATGGCTATTGAAGTAGCTCAGTTACGAATTGAAGTTGATGCACTTGTAGTTGCGAATCCCCCAAAAGGTTTAATGCGCAGAAACAGTACCGAAGTAATAATCTATAAAGAAGGTTAGATCTTTAGGGTAATTACCGCTATTTACCAGTATTATCACCCCATGAAATCACTCGATGCGCTGCGAGATCAGATTGTTAAAAAGGCGGTAGTTCACGGCAAAGTTACTTTATCCTCTGGCAAAGAGGCCGACTACTACGTGGATTTACGCCGCGTGACGTTAGATCATGAGGCCGCGCCTTTAGTTGGCGAAGTGATGTTAGAGCTAACAAAAGATTTAGAGTATGACGCAGTTGGGGGTCTAACTCTCGGTGCCGATCCAGTTGCAACAGCGATGATGCATGTTGCAACACAACAGGGAAGAAAGATTGACTCATTCGTCGTTCGCAAAGCAGAAAAAGCCCATGGTCTACAACGTCGTATCGAAGGTCCAGATGTAAAAGGTAAGCGCGTACTGGCAGTTGAGGATACGTCGACTACTGGCGGTTCAGTACTAATGGCCGTTGAGGCTTTGCTTGAAGCTGGTGCAATTATTGTAGGTGTTGCAGTAATAGTTGAACGTGGAGCAGCACCAAAAATTAAAGCGGCAGGATATGAGTATCGTGCAGCTTTTCAGTTAGAGGATTTGGGTCTGTAGAGATTATTTGTGATGTTTGCGAGTTTGCCACTCACGAAATATCTCTAGAAGTACTGGGACAAGGCTAGCCAAGACAATTACTCCGATAATTGGTAGCAAGTAAGCATCAACCGAACCTTTTAATTTCTCACCGAGAATGAAACCTAGACCAATGACTACCTCAGTCCACAATATTGCGCCGACTGCGTTAAAGATAAAGAACTTCTTTTTATCTAATCCAACGACACCGGCCATTGGATTAATTAATGTGCGAACAAATGGAATGAAGCGCGCAAAAATAAGGGCTTTGCCAGTTCCATATTTGCGCAACCACTTGTCAGTTGCGAGAACCCTCTGATGGTTAAAAACTCGGCCGTCAGGGCGGTCAAATATCTTTCGCCCATATTTATGACCAAAAAAATATCCGACATGTCCGCCGAGTAAGGCTGCAAGTGGGGCGAGCAGGAATAGGGCGCCAGCTGGCAAATGGGCATTGCCCAAAAGAGCTGCGCCCGAACCCGAGGCGGCGACTCCTGCGATAAATAGAAGTGAGTCGCCGGGAAAGGCCAGCCCAATCAAGAGTCCAGTCTCGGCGAAGATGATTGCCAGGACGCCAGCTAGGCCGAGATCGGCCACGATCGAATGGGCATCGAAAAGGTTCATCGCAGGAGCCTAGCCCTGACCGAGCCAAAAGATGGAGTCCATTAGGCAGGGGATGCAATAGATATGTATGTTTTCACTTTTTGACCCTTTTGTGCTTAAACTTCCCTAGTCTTCGCGCCGACCTATTCGACTGGCGCCCTTAAAACTCCAACGGAGGAGAACTTATGCGTGCTTCTAGCACCGTATCACTCGTACAAGTAACTGGATCTAACCTCAATCTTGTCTATATTGTTTTGGCAATCTCACTCGGTGCACTGGCCGTTGCCTATGCACTTCGCGCCCAGGTATTGGCCGCAAGTGATGGAACGGCCAAGATGCGCGAAATCGCAGAAGCGGTTCAAGAGGGAGCGGCTGCGTTTTTATCTCGCCAGTTCCGCACTCTTTCTTACTTTGTTGCAATCGTCTTTGTGCTCTTGTTCGCACTTCCCGGAGATACTGAAATCCGTGTTGGCCGATCAATCTTCTTCCTAGTCGGCGCGGCCTTCTCTGCCCTCGTTGGCTATAACGGAATGTGGTTGGCAGTTCGTGCAAATGTGCGCGTAGCAGATGCTGCACGTAATAAGGATGGCCAGAAGGCTGTTCAGATTGCTTTCCGTACTGGTGGCGTCGTTGGTATGACAACTGTAGGTCTTGGCCTTATTGGAGCGTCCCTCGTTGTAATTATCTATCGCGAGAATGCACCATCGGTTCTTGAGGGCTTTGGTTTTGGCGCTGCGATGCTCGCAATGTTTATGCGCGTCGGCGGCGGAATCTTTACAAAAGCTGCAGATGTTGGTGCAGACCTCGTTGGTAAAGTTGAAAAGAATATTCCAGAAGATGACCCACGCAATGCTGCAACAATCGCTGACAACGTTGGAGACAACGTTGGAGACTGCGCTGGTATGGCCGCAGACTTGTTCGAGTCATATGCAGTAACTCTTGTTGCCGCGTTAATCCTCGGTAAAGCTGCATTTGGTGATGCTGGACTTATCTATCCATTGATCGTTCCAGCAATCGGAACCGTCACTGCTGTAATCGGAATCTTCCTTACAAAGCTTCGTAGTTCAGATAAGTCTGCAATGACTGCAATCAATCGCTCATTCTTTATCTCAGCAGTCATCAGCGCAGGCTTAACTGCGCTCGCAACTTTCACATACCTACCATCTGATTTCAAACTTCTTACTGGTCTTTCTCCAGAGGCAGTTGCAACTGCAGGTAATATAAATCCACGAGTACTTGCAATCGGTGCAGTATTAATCGGTATAGCACTTGCAGCAGCTATTCAGGTTCTCACCGGCTACTTCACTGAAACAGGTAAGCGTCCAGTAAATGATGTTGCCGCTTCATCTGAAACCGGCGCAGCAACAGTTATTTTGGCCGGTATTTCAGTTGGTTTTGAGTCAGCTGTTTACTCTGCAATCTTGATCGCTTCTGCAGTATTTGGTGCCTTCTTGCTAGGCGGCGGAAGCATTGTGCTTTCACTGCTTGCAATCGCACTTGCTGGAACTGGCTTACTCACCACTGTTGGCGTAATCGTGGCCATGGATACATTCGGTCCGATTTCAGATAACGCACAAGGTATCGCTGAAATGTCTGGTGATGTTGAGGGTGAAGGTTCAAAGATTCTTACATCACTCGATGCAGTAGGTAATACAACTAAGGCGATCACTAAGGGAATTGCAATCGCAACAGCAGTTCTAGCAGCAACGGCTTTGTTTGGTGCATTTACAGATGCGATCAAGCAGGCCGTCGTTGATGCTGGTCAAACTGCAAGTTCGCTTGCACTTCAGTACCAAGGAATTCTCGATGTTGCTAACCCACGTAACTTGGTCGGTTTAATTATCGGCGCAGCCGTTGTTTTCTTGTTCTCAGGTCTTGCAGTTAATGCAGTATCACGAGCAGCAGGCGCAGTTGTTGTTGAAGTTCGTAAGCAGTTCATCGAGCACCCAGGAATTATGAAAGGTACTGAAAAGCCTGACTACGGTCGCGTTGTCGATATCTGTACTCGTGACTCACTGCGTGAGCTTGCAACACCAGGGCTACTTGCAGTTATGGCACCAATTGCAGTTGGTTTCGGTCTAGGTGTTGGTGCACTTGGTGCATACCTAGCTGGCGCAATCGGAACAGGAACTTTGATGGCAGTCTTCCTCTCCAACTCTGGTGGAGCTTGGGATAACGCAAAGAAGATGGTTGAAGATGGACATCATGGTGGAAAAAACTCAGATGCCCACGCTGCAACGATCATCGGTGACACTGTTGGAGATCCATTCAAAGACACTGCAGGTCCTGCGATTAACCCACTTATCAAGGTAATGAACTTGGTAGGCCTCTTAATTACTCCAGCAATCGTCTCTCTAGCACTCGGCGGAAGCACAACAACTAGTACTTTGATCGGCATCGGTGCAACCCTTGTCATCATCGCTGCGTTGATTCGCAACCGTCGTCAAGCAACCGCGATCTTCGCCTAACGTAATCCAAACTTCCCCAACTAGGACTACATGGCTAAAGAGAAAACTGACCTAATCAAGTTGGTGATTGTTGAATCACCGGCCAAGGCCAGAAAGATTGGCGCCTACCTCGGCGACGGATACGTCGTCGAGGCTAGCGTCGGTCATATTCGCGATCTGCCGCAACGTGCAGCTGATATTCCAAAAGAGTTTAAAAAGATTGCTTGGGCTAAAGAGGGCGTCGATATTGAAAACGACTTCGCCCCTTTATATGTCATTAATCCAGACAAGCGTGCGAAGGTCGCCGAGTTAAAAGATTTAATGAAGAATGCCGAAGAGTTAATTCTGGCAACAGATGAAGACCGCGAAGGTGAAGCTATCGCCTGGCACCTTGTAGAAGTCTTGCAACCTAAGGTTCCTATCAAGCGAATGGTCTTTAATGAGATTACTAAAGAGGCTATTCAATCCGCTGTAGAAAATACGCGAGATTTGGATTACCACTTGATCGATGCACAGGAAACCCGTCGAGTTTTAGATCGGCTATTTGGATATCGCCTCTCGCCAGTTTTATGGAAAAAAGTTATGCCGCGCATCTCAGCAGGTCGTGTGCAATCAGTTGCCACACGTTTAATAGTTGAAAAAGAGCGCGAACGCATGGCCTTCATCTCATCTGGATGGTGGGATTTAACCGCTATTACAGCCCTTGGTTTTAACGCACGTCTACTTGAAGTTGAAGGCAAACGTGTTGCCGCAACATCTGATTTCGGTGCCGATGGTGCGGTGAAGGAAAAGTCGCTGGCCAATATTTTGCTACTCGATGAAACCGGTGCGAAGAGTTTAGTTGAGAGCCTAAAGGCATCATCGCTGACGGTTAAATCAATGGAGGAGAGCCCACGTACTGAACGGCCTAAACCACCATTTACAACATCAACGATGCAGCAAGATGCAGGTAGCCGGCTTGGTTGGGGCGCACAGATCACGATGCGAATCGCTCAACGCCTTTACGAAAACGGCTACATCACATACATGCGTACCGATAGCGTCAATCTCTCAACTCAAGCTATTGAGGCAGCGCGCAAAGCCGCTAAATCTTTATACGGCGCCGATCATGTTGCCGATGCACCCCGTGTTTATGTCGGTAAAACTAAAAATGCGCAAGAGGCGCATGAAGCTATTCGCCCTGCCGGTGAGACATTTAAAACTCCAGGTGAACTTGCCCCAGAGTTATCACGCGATGAGTTCGCCCTCTATGACTTAATTTGGAAGCGGACTGTTGCATCGCAGATGGCCGATGCCAAAAAAATGCAGATGCGCGTTGACTTTGATGCTCTAACCAATGATGGCAAGGCAACTCTCTTTCGCGCAAATGGTTCGGTAATAAGCTTTCCGGGCTTTCTTGCCGCGTATGAAGAGATTGTCACCGAAGATAATAAGGATGAAGAGAGTGCAGATAAGCGATTGCCTGCAATGACACTTGGACAATCTGTGAAAGTAAATGAATACACTTGCGAAGGCCATGAGACTAAACCGCCGGCGCGCTACACCGAACCGACTCTAGTTAAGAAGCTAGAGGAGCTTGGAATTGGCCGCCCTTCAACCTTTGCATCGATTATTCAAACTATTCAAGATCGCGGTTATGTCTACAAGCGCGGCCGCGCGCTAGTGCCGACTTTCTTGGCTTTTTCAGTGACAGGCCTGCTTGAAACCCACTTTACAAAATTAGTTGACTACGAGTTCACGGCGAGCATGGAAGAGGATTTAGACAAGATTGCAGCAGGTGAAGCTGGTCGTGTGGATTGGTTACGTGATTTCTTTTATGGTGTCGATGGGCAACCTGGATTAAATGAACTCTCCGCCGATCTTGGTGTAATCGATGCGCGTGCAACAAACACTATGAATCTATCCGACACAATTGAAATTCGAGTTGGTCGCTATGGCGCCTACCTGCAACAAAATCTTCCCGACGAAGAGCGCAAGTTAGCCAACATTCCAGAATCCTTAGCCCCCGACGAGTTAACTCTGGCGAAAGCTATTGAACTTCTTGAAGCGCCTTCTGGTGAACGTGATTTAGGAATCGATCCAGTAACTGGTTTTCCAGTCATCGCTAAGAGTGGACGTTTTGGACCCTACATCACTGAAGTTCTTCCCGTAGTCGAACCCGAACTAACCGCATCAGGTAAGAAGAAGCGCAAAAAGGCCGATGCACAAAAGGCAAAGACCGCCTCACTTCTTTCGACAATGACGTTAGATACCGTTACATATGAAGATGCATTGCGACTGCTTTCACTTCCCCGCACGCTTGGTACAAATAGCGCAGGCGATGAGATCACCGTTCAAAATGGACGCTACGGCCCATATTTAAAGGCCGGAGTTGATAGCCGCACGTTGACATCGGAAGATCAATTATTTTCATTGACACTTGATGAAGCCCTCGAAATTTATTCAAAACCTAAAGAGCGACGTCGAGGCGTTGCAAAGCCTCCAGTTAAAGAGCTAGGAGTTGATCCCACTACTGAGAAGCCACTCATTATTAAAGATGGACGCTTTGGAATGTATGTCACCGATGGCGAAACAAATGCAACACTTCGCCGTGGTGATACTGCAGAGGGCATGACTTTAGAACGCGGTCTAGAACTACTTGCTGGGCGACGTGCATGGGAGGCCGAGAACGGTCCTTCGCCAAAGAAGGCGCGAAAAAAGGCGGCCGCTAAACCCAAAAAAGGTGACACCGCACCAACGCTTACTAAGAATGTTGTAAAGAAAGCCGGAGCTAAAAAGGTGGCGAAAAAAGCTGCCACTGGAAAAGCTAAGAAAAAGGCCGAGTAACTTCAACCAAGGCAACTGATTCCAAGAGCCCTTATGGGTTGCATCGGTGTGCCCGATAGACTTACCGCTATGTCTAGAACGCTGCCTACTCCTGCCGCCCCGGCGCAGGATGAAACGCGTGGAGTGTTAGCAATACGCCCATTTCGAAAACTCTGGAACTCGATGGTCTTTTCATCTCTGGGCGATTGGTTAGGTCTGCTTGCAACAACAGCGTTAGCTCAGCAACTCTCTGGCGGAGATTATGCGAGAGCTAACTTTGCAATCGCTGGTGTATTTATCGCTCGTTTATTACCCGCAGTTTTTCTGGGGCCAATAGCAGGTGTAATCGCCGATCGCTTTGATCGCCGCAAATTAATGGTCATCTGCGATATTTTACGAACCGCTCTTTATATATCTATCCCTCTTGCACATAACTACTTCTGGCTTTATACCGCAACGATTTTAGTTGAGTGCGTAACACTTTTTTGGTCTCCAGCTAAGGAGGCATCGGTACCAAATCTCGTTCCTCGAGAGAAATTAGAGTCGGCCAACCAAGTCTCACTATTAGCTGCCTATGGAACTGCACCAATTGCAGCGGGTTTGTTCACGCTTTTATCTCTCTTCACTTCGGCATTTGTTGCCGTTATCCCGGGTTTTAGTGCAACCGCTGTAGATATTGCGCTCTATGTTAACGCTGCAAGTTTTGCATTTGCCGCGTTCACTATATTTAATTTGCATGAAATTCCTAAGGGCGCTGCAGCAAAACATGCAGCTGAAACCGGAATCCTTAAATCCTTATTAGAGGGTTGGAAATCTGTTAGCGGCTCAAAGATAATTCGCGGGCTCGTCGTCGGAATGGTCGGCGCCTTTATCGCAGCAGGAGCCGTAATTGGTTTAGCTCGAACCTTTGTTGGAGATCTAGGCGGCGGTGAAGCGGCATATGGTGTGCTCTTTGGTGCAGTCTTCACTGGTTTAGCCGCAGGAATCGCACTTGGGCCAAAGGTTTTCGCGCAGTTCTCGCGACGACGATTATTTGGCGCCTCTCTTACGATCGCGGGTCTATTTCTAGTTGGCCTGGCCGCGATTCCAAACCTTGTATTAGCCGTCTTCACCGTTATCGCCTTAGGTGCTTTTAGCGGAGTTTCATGGGTTACGGGTTTCACGATGCTTGGCATGGAGGTCGCCGATGAGGTTCGTGGGCGAACCTTCGCCTTCGTTCAAAGCTTGATCCGCATAGTTCTTGTTGGGGTTTTAGCTATCGCACCGCTGATTGCCGCCGCCGTTGGGCAGCACACATTTAAATTTCAAAATACACAGGTTAGTTATAACGGCGCATCGGTCACCATCCTGATCGCAGGTTTAATCGCCGCACTTATCGGTGCGATTTCTTACCACCAGATGAAGGATCGCCCGAATATCTCGTTATGGTCTGACATTGCCAATGCACTTAAAGGTGAATTGGGTGGAATAACTGGTGCACCAACTAAAGGAACATTTATTGTCTTTGAAGGCGGCGAAGGAATTGGAAAATCGACGCAGGCAAAACTTCTCAAAGCATGGTTGGAACAAGAGGGCGAGAGCGTAGTTCTATCTCGTGAACCCGGAGGAAGTGATTTAGGTATTGAGATCCGCAAGATTCTTCTCTCGCACTCCACTGGTGATATCAGTCCGCGCGCTGAAGCGTTGCTATATGCCGCAGATCGCGCCCATCACGTCTTTGCAGTAATCCGCCCTGCATTAGCCGCTGGTGATGTAGTTATTAGTGATCGCTACTTTGACTCATCGATTGCATATCAAGGCGCAGGGCGAGTATTAGAACCTGGGGAGGTCGCACGAATTTCGCGGTGGGCAACTGAATCACTCTTCCCAACATTGACAATAATTATTGACTTGCCTGCTGAAATTGGGCTAGCTCGTTTACAAAGTAAGGATCGATTAGAGTCTCAACCATTAGATTTTCACGAAAGAGTTCGCCAGGAGTTTTTACAGCTATCGTTGCTTGACCCAGAACGCTACTTTGTGGTCGATGGCAATCAATCAATCGACGATACTCACTCCGCCATCATCGCGCGCGTCAGTGAGATTGCAGCCCTTAAACGAAATGCTCGTGAGGATAGAGGCGCATTACTTCTTCGCCCAATTCGAGCAGTAAATAAAGTTGTCCGCACAACTGCGAATGCAACCAGAGCAAATGCAACTAAAGCTGTAAACAAAGCTAAGCCAAAGAAGAAGGTCGTTTCTAAGAAGTGAGCACCGCCAGCGTTTACGACGACTTAGTCGGGCAAGAACACATCGTTGAAGTCTTGCGAAGAGCCGTTGCTGCAACAAGATCGGGTGAAGAGTCTCAAGAGATGACGCATGCCTGGGTTTTTACTGGGCCACCAGGCTCGGGACGTTCGAGTGCAGCTATGGCATTTGCCCAAGCTCTTGTATGTCCAAAGGATGGATGCGCAAGCTGCAACGCCTGCCGAAGTGTATTAAACGGCGCCCATCCCGATGTTGAAACTATTCGTACCGAGGGTTTATCTATAAAGATTGATGAGGTTCGCGAACTATTAGCACGAGTTGCTTGGGCGCCATCCATGGGTGGTTGGCGCGTTGTTGTTATGGAGGATGCCGATCGCTTAACTGAATCTGCAGCCAATGCATTACTCAAAGCGATTGAAGAGCCAGGCAATCGCACGGTCTGGTTGTTATGTGCACCGACTTTGCACGACGTACTGCCAACTATTCGTAGCCGCTGTCGCCACTTACAACTTGTCACACCATCGACGGCCGCAGTGGCACAAGTGCTACAGAATCGAGATGGAATATCTGCGCAGATGGCCGACTTTGCCGCGCGCGTAAGCCAGGGCCATATCGGCCGCGCTCGCTATTTGGCCAACAATGAATCAGTGCGAAATACCCGCACCACGATTATGAAACTCCCGCTTACATTAAAAGGTATCTCATCGGCCTTTGCTGCAGCGCAATCTCTAGTTGACCTTGCAACTGATCAAGCAAATATATCTGCCGAGGAGCGAAACCAGAGCGAGATCGATGATTTATCCCTGGCCTATGGCAAAGGCGCAACTGGCCGCGGTATGGCAACTGGGGCAAGCAAGGCGATTAAAGAGTTAGAGAAGGAGCAAAAAACCCGCAGCACACGAATGGTGCGTGATGGCTTAGATGCGGCGCTACTAGATATTGCGACCTTCTATCGCGATGTAATGATGGTGCAGGCCGGTGCGCATGATGCACTCATTAATAAAGAGTTAGAGAATCAGATTACGACCTATGCAGCTGCGACAAAACCGCACACCACCATTAACAAGATCAATGCAATAATGGATGCCCGTACAAACTTGGGTCATAATGCGGCACCGCTATTAACCATTGAGGCGCTTATGTGCGTCCTTGCCCGCTAGTCTTAGTACTCATCGTGCGACACTCGCATCGGTCACCGATTCTTGCCCTGAGTTACTCCTAACGTTTACTTCTCTATAATCAAACTATGCCTAACCCGAAGAGGATTCCAATTCTTGTAGCTATAGGAATTCTTTTACTCTCTGGCTGCAGTTCAACTGCCAAAGCCCCATTCCCAACAGCCAGTAATGATGCATCGCAACTGACATGGACAACCTGTTACGAAAGCTTTCAATGTGCGACATTAAAAGCTCCAATCGACTACAACGATTCATCTGTAGGAAGCTTCGATATCGCCGTTATTCGTTACCGCGATTCAAGCCAACATGATCGGCTCGGCTCAATCGTGGTAAACCCGGGAGGCCCTGGCGTTAGTGGCATCGACTTCGCCCGCAACGCCGAGTACATAATCAATCCTGATGTTCTAGCCCGCTACGACATCGTGGGCTTTGACCCACGTGGAGTTGGCCAATCCAACCCAATTCACTGCCTTTCCAATAGCGAACAGGATGCGCTCTTTGCTAGCGATCCAAAGCCCGATAACGATGCCGAATACGCTCAAGCGCTTTTAGACACACAGAGCTTCATCGACAAGTGTGCGGCAAAGAGTAAAAATCTAGCCCATTATTCAACTGCAGAGGCCGCCCACGATATGGAGCTTTTGCGACAAGGGTTGGGCGATGCGAAGTTAAATTACATGGGATTTTCATATGGAAGCTATTTAGGCACGTTGTACGCTCAAGAGTTTCCACAAAAAGTAGGGCGATTTATTCTAGATGGTGCGATCGACCCATCAATTTCAGTAGAAGAGCAGACCCTGGTCCAAGGTGTTGCATTTGATAAAGCGCTCGCCGATTTCATTCTCGATTGTCCCAAACATAAAAACTGCCCACTGCCCGTAAATGCAACGGCATCATTTTTTCCAGAGTTATTTAAGAGAGTTGCTGAGAATCCACTAAAGGTGACGAGTGAGCAAACAACACGTTTGATCACAGAGAACCTTGTAGTTACAGGTACTGCAGCCGCACTCTATGACGATACATCTGGTTGGCCGATGTTGCGAGCTGCAATCACTCAAGCATTAGTTGGTAATGGAAGTGGTTTTGCCGAATTAGCCGATGGGTATAACGGTCGAAACAGCGATGGTACATATAGCAATAATCAGAACGATGCCAACGTAATAATTGACTGTTTAGATTGGCAGCAGAATCGCACTAACAATGCCATTCGAGAAGCGGCGGCGAAATTTGCAACGGCCGCTCCAGTCTTTGGTCCATACGTTGCCTTTAGCGGAATCACGTGCAACACATTGAATCAGATTATTAACTCACCTAAACAAGAGAGCCACAAAATCTCTTTCAACACAGCTACACCAGTTTTAATTATCGGCACGACCCAGGATCCGGCCACACCATATGCATGGGCTAAAGCGCTGAGTACATACATTCTGGGTTCGCATTTAATCTCTGTACAAGGCGAGGGCCATACAGGCTATGGACGTGGTTCGGCATGCGTCGATGATGCCGTTGATAACTATCTGATAACAGGAGATATCCCCGTAAAAAACCTCACATGCGCGCTGTAAATAGGCGATAAACCAAGGTTGGCCTACATATCAGATGGTAAGGAGCACCCCATTTCATAGGGCAAGATATTACCTATGCGCTTAGACCATGTCTCATACGTAACCTCCCATGATCAACTAGCCGACACAGTTCAACGTTTAGGCTCGCGCCTTGGAAGTACTTTTGTCGATGGTGGAGTTCACCCACGATTTGGTACAAGAAATTTCACACTCCCTTTAAACAACGGTCACTACATCGAAGTTGTATGCCCACTCGATCATCCAGCTTCGGATTCATCACCATTTGGCAAAGCAGTTTCGCGCCGTGCAGCAGAGGGTGGTGGTTGGCTGACATGGGTTGTTGCAGTCGATGATGTTGCAACGATCGAAACACGTCTAGGTCGTCCAGCAGTAGAAGGTCATCGCACTAAGCCAGATGGCACCGATATTCGTTGGAAGCAGATCGGTGTTCTTGGAACACTTGAAGATCGTCAACTTCCATTCTTCATTGAGTGGATTGAAAACCACCACCCATCAACTGATGGCAAGGCTGTTGCAACGATTATTAAAGTTGAAATCGCTGGCGATGAATCGACAATCACAAACTATCTTGGTTCAGATACTTCAAAGGCTTTGGGTGACAACGTTGAAGTTGTTTGGCTAACTCCAGCAGATAACGATGGAGAGAGCGGCATCGTTGCAGTTCACTTAAACACCCCAAACGGTGTCGTTCGCCTCGATTAATTCAGTCAAAGGCGCATAAATCTCAATAACTTTAAATAAAAATGGGGCAACCCGCGCGGTGATGTTGCAATTGAGCCTCTAATTTCATACTCTCCTCCAGTTAATGATTGACATTTAAGGAGAGATAAATGGGAAATTCACAATTTACACGTAGAGATTTTCTTACACGGGTCGGAGCAGGAGCTGCTCTTTCACTAGTTCCACTCTCACTTCTTGATGGAGCATGGGCAGCTGAAAACCCACGTCCAGATGGAAAAGAGATTTCACCTGCAGAGGCCTTGTTACTTCTAAAAGATGGAAACAAACGAGTAGCTAAGGGGCGTGCGATTCGCAAGAATCTCTCACCTGCAGGCAAGGCATGGACCGATGGCCAATGGCCATTTGCTGCAGTTCTAGGTTGCGCAGATTCACGCGTTCACCCAGATGAGGTCTTCGACATCGCGCCAGCAAATCTATTTGTTGTCCGAAATGCTGGAAACGTTATCGATGACGATGTACTAGGAAGCCTTGAGTATGCAGTCGAGCACTTATCTGTTGGCTTGATCGTTGTCATGGGTCACAGCAACTGCGGCGCAGTCAAAGCAACTGAGGGAATCATTACATCAGGCGGCAAGGCCGGCGGACACATTGATTCACTCGTCGACAAGATTCGCCCAGCGATTACAGCACTACCTGCAGGCCACACTCTTGCAGACTCTGTAAAGGCAAATGCGATTCAGAGTGCAAAACTGGCACTTAGCGAGAGCACAATGCTTGAAGAGGCAATGACTAAGGGCGAGCTCAAGGTTGTTAGCTCAGTCTTTGATCTCAAGACGAAGACAGTTACATTTAACTAAGAAATAAGTGGTGAAGAGTCGGGCTAGATTTTTTAGCTCGGCTCTTTATCTTTTTAATAGATGAGAACAATCTCTGTGGCTTGGGCCGGGATCGAACCGGCGACCTAACGATTTTCAGTCGTTCGCTCGTACCAACTGAGCTACCAAGCCAAACAAGGTTTTAACGCCGGCCTTAATTAAAAGTACGACACCAAAACCTTTGCGACCCGGACGGGACTTGAACCCGCGACCTCCGCCGTGACAGGGCGGCGCGCTAACCAACTGCGCTACCGGGCCTTGATTAAAACCTGTCACATAAGTGGCTCTTATGTCACCTTCAAAGCCGTTACTA
>CAFBMU010000015.1_pt1 | contig 31769 bp, 30 predicted proteins | sample 7269081 | NCBI WGS metagenome assembly CAFBMU01 (sample SAMEA6814075, study PRJEB35770) | uncultured Actinomycetes bacterium | biome: Freshwater; feature: Freshwater reservoir; material: water | place: Czech Republic | collected 2017-05-23 | depth 30m m
CCGAACTTTCCGTTATCAATTACTGCAACGGCTGATTGAACCTCTTGACCCTCCATGGGTCCTCCTTTGTCTCGACTACCCACATCGAGTGAAAAACAATGAATCTCCGATCGAAGTTCACGCACGTCTACATAGGACTCTTGCGGAAACCACTACCGAGGACCATTGATCCTCTAGTTGTCAGTTGGGTAGGTATTACTTATTTAGCGGCGAATACCGAGCTTTTCGATAATCGAACGGTAGCGATTGATATCTGTCTTTGCGAGGTACTGAAGAATTCGACGACGACGTCCAACTAGTAACAAAAGGCCACGACGGTTGTGGTGGTCATGTGGGTTGGTCTTTAAATGTGTTGTGATCTCTTCAATGCGCTTGGATAGCAAAGCGACCTGGGTTTCAGGACTTCCCGTATCAGTAGGAGTCGAACCATATTGTGCGACGATTGCTGCTGTTGCCTCTGGTGTTAGTGCCATTTTTGATGCTCCTATTTGTTCTGATGATCACGGGGTTTTCCGGTGTACCTCACGGAAAATCGCTTTCTCGTTGGATGCATAGGCTACCAGCGGGCTGGTGAATACGTGAAATCGAGCTTTAGCCCTCGGTCAACTCGCGCGCAGTGGCGCAGTCCTTGGCCATTTGAACGAGCAGTGGCTCAAGTCCATCAAATGTGAGCGTATCTCGAAGCCGCCATCCAAACTCAATCGTTGCCGCCTTTGTATAGAGATCTAAACCCACTTGATCGAGTGCATATGCCTCGACTTGGCGACCGCGAACTCCGGCAAAAGTCGGATTAGTGCCGATTGAAATTGCAGCTGGCCAGCGATCGATCCCGACGCTTAACCATCCCGCATACACACCATCGGCTGGAATTGTTTGATGCTCAAGGTCGCCAAGGTTTGCTGTGGGATATCCAATCTCACGACCGCGTTTTTCTCCATGAACAACGATTCCATCTAAGCGATGTGGGCGAGTTAAAAGTTCACGCGCCGCTTCAACATTGCCTTCGACGATAAGTTTTCTTATGCGCGTAGATGAGACCACTTCGCCATCACTTGGCGATAGATCTAGGACTATGGTTTCAAACTCTGAATGCGCTTTAAGTGTTTCGATATTTCCTGCAGCTTTATGTCCGTAGGTAAAATTCTTACCAATTACAACTGTGCTCGCGCCTAACTGTGCTACTAAAATCTTGTTAACAAAATCCTCTGGGCTCATAGCAGCAAACTCAGGAGTGAACTTCATAACTGCGACTTGATCGGCGTTGTGGATCTTCAATAGTTCGATTCGATCGGTAAGAATAGTCAAAAGCGTAGGTGCGCGATCAGGTGCAAAAACAGCTACAGGATGTGGGTCAAAGGTCAGGGCGATGATCTTTTCATCTCCGGCAATCGCCTTGGCGCGGTTTAACACGGCTTGGTGCCCCTTATGGACTCCATCGAATACTCCGATTACAACGACACTCATTGGATTATTATCCCCTAGTTAGTTCGCTGCGGCGAACACGGCGATGGGTTTAGCCATGCCCTCTTTATTAGCCAGTAGTGCGATGAGTTGATTATCACCACTCATTGCCGCATAAATCGCATCGGTCGGGTTACTTGTCAATGGGCGGCCAAAAGAAAGCTCGATCTGTTCATCTAATGCAAGCTCACGAGTGGTAAAAGTGGAGCGGGCGATATCTGAGACAGGCTCTGGAGTGAACTCACCATTTTTTAACTGATCCAATGAAATGGCACGATCTAAGCCAAAGCTTGCAACTCGACTTCGGCGCAGCGAGGATAAATGACCGCCTACCCCTAAGGCGCTACCGCAATCACGTGCGATTGCACGGATATATGTACCGGCCGAACAGGTAACTTCGATGTCGACCTCAATCGTTGAATCTAAATGTCGAATATTTAAAATATCTAACTGGGTAATTCTCACCGCTCTAGCTGCAAGTTCAACTACTTCCCCTGCGCGAACGCGATCGTATGCCCGTTCGCCTTCGACTTTAATGGCAGATACTGAGCTTGGACGCTGCATTATTTCACCGCGCATTGCCGCCAACTCAGTTTCAATCTGGGAATCGCTAACTCCAGACACATCACTACGTGAGAGAACTTCGCCCTCGACGTCATCGGTAATGGTTGTCATACCTAATACCATCGTGGCTTGATATGTCTTATCGCCATCAGTGATGTACTGAAGCAAACGTGTAGCGTTGTTAAAACCGAGAACTAAAACTCCGGTAGCCATTGGATCGAGTGTTCCTGCATGGCCAACTTTTCGTGTGCCTAGCACACGACGAGCAATCGCCACCACATCATGGCTTGTCATTCCTGGCTCTTTATCAACGACCAGAAAACCGTGTTCGATGACTACTCCGACTCGATTATGCGAGGGGCTTTGTATGGATCCTCTCCCCCGGCATATGTTGCATTTTTACGAAGCGCTGCCACTTCGGCATCTTGCTCGTGCACACGTGCTAAGAGTGAATCAAGAGCTTTAGCACTCTCTGGCAAACCATCTTCAAAGAACTCAATCGATGGTGTGATGCGCAGACCTAGTTCGCGACCAAGGGCAGAACGAATCGCACCTTTGGCACTCTCTAGTGCTGCCGCCGTTGATGCACGCGCCTCTTCATCGCCAAGGACGGTGTAGAAAACCGACGCCATTTGCAAATCTCCAGTTACGCGCGCATCCGTGACAGTGACAAAGCCAAGACGCGGATCTTTGATCTTTGTCTCAAGCAGCTGTGCCACTACCACTTTGATGCGGTCTGCGACCTTTAACGTTCGGTGTGATGGACTCATATTTTTATACTCGCTTTTTCTCGCGCATCTCAAATACTTGAATCATGTCGCCGATTGCGATCTCCTTCATATTGCCAAGGCCGATTCCGCACTCGAAGCCCTCTTTGACCTCAGTTGCATCGTCTTTGAAGCGCTTGAGTGAGTCAATAGTCAGGTCATCGACAAGGATCTGATCGCCACGCATGATGCGCGCCTTTGCATTACGTCGGATGATTCCATCCTTAACGATAGAGCCTGCGATATTTCCAGCCTTAGAGGATTTGAAGATCTCGCGAACTTCGGCATTACCCAGAACAAACTCTTCGTAAATCGGCTTGAGCAGACCCTTGAGAGAAAGTTCAACATCATCGATAGCTTGATAGATAACGGAGTAGAAGCGAACTTCAACGCCCTCTTGATCGGCAAAGATTGCAGTTTGTGGCTCAGGCTTAACGTTAAAGCCGATCACTACTGCAGTAGAAGCAGATGCCAATGTGATGTCGCTCTTGGTAATTGCACCTACGCCACGGTGAATAACGCGAAGATCAACTTCGGCGCCAACATCCAAGGCCATGAGAGCTTCTTCGAGGGCTTCAACGGAACCGCTGACATCGCCCTTGAGAATTAAGTTAAGCGTTGAGACCTTGGACTGCTCCATGAAGTCTTCAAGTGATACCTTCTTGCGCGCCTTAGCAAGTTGAGCATTTCGCTCAGCGGCCTGACGCTTTTCAGCGATCTGACGTGCTGTGCGATCTTCATCGGCGACTAAGAATGTATCTCCAGCACTTGGTACGGAAGTAAATCCAAGAACTTGGACTGGGCGAGATGGACCGGCAGTTTCAACGTTATCGCCATTTTCATCAAGCATCGCGCGGACGCGACCAAATGCACCACCGGCAACGATTGCATCACCGATCTTCAATGTTCCACGTTGAACGAGAACCGTTGTAACTGGACCACGACCGCGATCGAGGTGAGCTTCAATTGCAACTCCGCGCGCACTGTCATCGGCGATTGCACGAAGATCGATTGCTGCATCAGCGGTCAAAAGAATTGATTCGATTAGATCGTCAACGCCTTGGCCAGATTTTGCAGAGACATTAACAAATATAGTCTCGCCGCCGTACTCCTCAGCGATCAAGTTGTACTCGGTCAACTGCTGACGGACCTTATCGGCGTTAGCGCCTTCCTTATCCATCTTGTTAACGGCTACGACGATTGGAACATCGGCAGCTTGAGCGTGGTTTAACGCCTCAATTGTCTGCGGCATGATGCCATCATCTGCGGCAACAACTAGTACGGCAATATCGGTAACCTTTGCACCACGAGCACGCATGGCGGTAAATGCCTCGTGACCTGGTGTATCGATAAATGTAATTGCGCGATTAATTCCATTGTGATCGTGGTGAATTTGATAGGCACCGATGTGCTGAGTAATTCCGCCGGCCTCTGATTTCATAACCTCGCTCTTACGGATCGCATCAAGGAGAGATGTCTTACCGTGATCAACGTGGCCCATAACAGTGACAACTGGTGGACGAGCTACAAGCATCTCTGGATCAAGGGCTGCTAATTCATCGGCTAAATCAATATCGAAGCCTTGCAGAAGTTCACGATCTTCATCCTCGGGGCTAACAATTTGGATTTCATATCCAAGCTGTACGCCAAGAATTTCAAATGTATCTGCATCAACTGATTGTGTTGCAGTAACCATCTCACCCAAGTGAAATAGCGCTGCAACTAAGGCCGCTGGATCGGCACCAATCTTGTCGGCGAAGTCGGCTAATGAGGAGCCACGTCGCATACGAATTGGAGTCTTGCCATCACCGTGCGGAACAATTGCGCCACCGAGTTGCGGTGCCTGCATATTGTCGAACTCATCGCGCAAGGCTTTACGCGACTTAGCTTTACGGCCAGATTTCTTGCTGGCATTTTTTCCAAAGGCACCGCCTGCGCCACCACGTTGTGGTGGGCGACCTCCGCCTGGACGAGTTGGTGCACCAGTTGTTGGTGCTCCCGCTGGAGAGTTAGATTTATATGGCGAACCGGGAGTTGGTGCGCCTGCTGTACGTGGAGGAAATCCCGCACCTGCAGGTGGTCGCGATCCAGGTGGACGTGCAGCAAAACCTGGCCGTACTGAACCTGGGCGCGCTCCTGCCATTCCTGGACGAGGTGCACCGGTTGGTCGCTGAGGTGGACGCGGAACTGCGCCACCGGTTGAAAATGGATTGTTACCTGGCCGCGGTGGACGCGGAACTGCCGAGACTCCGGAAGAGAATGGATTGTTGCCCGGGCGCGGTGTTGGCTTTGCCGGATCGACAACCTCTGTAGCTGGTGAATCCTCTGCAACACGTGCAGCTTCAGCCTTTGCGTGAATCTCAGCCTTATGAAGTTCGGTGCGAATCTGCTCGGCCTTTAGCGCCTCAATATCTACACCAAGTTCAGCGGCAAGAGATGCGGCCTGTTCGGCGCTCACTTCCTCTTTTGGCTTAGCTGCCGCTTTCTTAGCTGCGGCTTTTTTGACAGGCTTTTTTTCCTCTGCAGGCTTTGCATCGGGGTACATCTCGATGAGCTTGCGCACAACTGGCGCTTCTACTGTCGATGATGCCGATTTTACGAACTCACCCATATCTTGGAGCTTTGCAAGAACTTCCTTGCTCTCCATACCGAGCTGTTTTGCTAACTCGTGTACGCGGACCTTTGACACATTTTCCCCTGTCTTGGCCCGCATATAACGCACATGCAAGCCCTAGTTGTACGACCTCATAGTTCTAGCGAGCTCATGTGAGTTTCATATCTTTCATATCCATTTCATTTGTTGTGCAGGGGGCCATCGTATCCAATGATGACCATCTTTACATAATGGGATTATCGGGATGGATATCGATGCGCCAGCCTGTTAAGCGTGCAGCCAGGCGCGCATTCTGCCCATCTTTGCCGATTGCTAAGGAGAGCTGATAGTCCGGGACTACGACTTTGGCGCAGCGCCCCGCCAAATCCGTGATCTCGACTGAAACCACCTTGGCTGGGGCTAGTGCGTTGGCGACAAAGGCGGCTGGATCCTCAGACCAATCAACGATGTCAATCTTTTCACCGTGTAGCTCATCCATAACTGCACGTGCGCGCGAACCCATCGGCCCGATGAGTGAGCCCTTGGGACTTACTCCTGCGCGGTGAGATTTAACCGCAACTTTAGTGCGGTGGCCCGCCTCACGTGCAACGGCCATGATTTCTACGATGCGCTCGTTGATCTCGGGAACTTCAAATGCAAATAACTGTTTTACAAGTGCTGGATGGCTACGCGACAACATAATCTCTGGGCCTTTTAGACCTTGCTTAACTTCTACTACGAAACACTTAATGCGATCACCGTGGTTGTATACCTCACCTGGAACCTGTTCTTGCGGTGGAATACGTCCTTCGGTTCGGCCCAAATTAACATTAATCATCTTTGGATCACGACCCTGTTGGACAACTCCTGAAATTACATCGCCGACATTTCCTGTGAACTCACCAACAATTGATGCATCATTAGTCTCACGCATTTTCAACTTAATAATCTGTCGTGCCGTTGATGTCGCTACACGTGAAAAACCATCGGGCATATCAGCCTCATCGCCGATCTTTTCACCTATCTCATTAAACTGCGGAACGAGAATTTGAATCTCGCCGCTCTCGCGATCTAAATGTGCGCGGGCATGACGTTTGGCTTCGTCGGTCTGATTGTAGGCAGTCAAGACGCCGATTTCGATCGCCTGAATTAACTGCTCGAGTGGAATCGCCTTCTCTGTAGTCAATGCAGCCAGTGCACTCATCTCGACGTGCATTTAGTTTTCATCCTTACGACTAAATTCAACTTGTGTCTGAGCTTTTTTGATATCTGCTAAAACAATTGTGTGGGTCTTCATGCGACCCTTAATATTCTCAACAAATGTTGCATCGCTCTCACGCAGTTCGGTTAAGCGTGCAGTTAATTCACTGCCATCGTTCATTACCATCGCGATAACTCGCGTTACATTCTTTTCCCAGTGACGCCGCTGGGTTAATGGACGATCGACACCAGGTGAGCTCACTTCAAGGGTAAATGCACCCTCAATGAGCTCGGTCTCATCCAAGAGTTCAGAGATTAATCGTGAGACGACGGTGACCTCATCTAGACTCAACGGCTTGGGGCCATCAACTATGCAGGTAAGGATTTGATGATTGCCAGGGTTAGTGATCTGAACCTGCTCCAGGAAAAAACCCGCGTTTTCAACGGCAGGAGCTAGCAATGTGGTTAGCGAATCTTGAAGCGACATAAGGAGCTACTTTCTTATTAAGTTGTGAGGGCAATTGTAACTAGAAACTTTGAAAAGTATCAATTCCCACTTTAATAATCAAAGCAATGGTCACAATAAGGAAAACCTTTCGCACCAATACTGATCCTCCTCGGATAGCCAACCGGGAACCAACTACCGACCCAGTTATGTTGGCTACAGCAAGTATCACTCCGATCTGCCAGAGAATGGCACTATGAATACCGAAGATGATGATTGCACCAAGGTTGGTGGAAACATTGACAACTTTGGCGATGGCCGACGCGGTAATAAATGCATAGCCAAGAGATGCCACTAAAACCAACATCAAAAACGAACCTGTGCCAGGTCCAAAGATTCCATCGTAAAAACCAATAACCAATCCTGCAACTATCGCAATCTGCACTCTACGATTGGAGTGATGGCGCAAAAGTTCGATCTTTCCTAAATCCGGCTTGAGCCAGGTGTAGACAGCGACAATGATTAAGAGAATCAGGACGATCGGGCGCATGCTCGATGTTGGAATTCGCGAAGCTAGCGAGGCACCGATTGCCGATCCAATAAATGCCGGCAGTGCCATAGCTACCAGCATCTTCGGCTCTGGCTTAATTTGACGCCGATAAAGGGCAGCCGCCGTTGTCGTTCCAAAGACCGAAGCTAATTTATTGGTACCTAACACGGTGACTGTTTCGGTTTTAGGTAAGCCAATTAAAAGTGCTGGAAGTTGAATCAATCCCCCACCGCCGGCAATTGAATCTACGAATCCGGCAAAAAACGCGGCGACTAATAGAAACAGGCCACTTGCAACAGTTAATTCGCCCAACAGGAAGCCTTACTTGAGCAGCGAGGAAATTGTGGTCAGCCCATCGCCCAGTGCAACTTCGCTCTTATCACCAGTTGCGCGCACTCGAACCTCAATTTTCCCATCGGCCAAAGCCTTACCCACAACAACGATGATTGGATTGCCGATGAGTTCGGCATCTTTAAACTTAACTCCAGCACTTGCATCTCGACGATCATCGAGCATGACTGAAATACCAATCGCCTCTAAATCCTCTCCAAGTTTAAAAGCTGTATCAAAGGGAAGATCCTCTTTACCCGTTGCAACAATATGCACCTTGGCAGGTGCAATCTCGGCCGGCCAGTTAAGGCCGATGGCATCACTCGTCTGCTCTGCGATTGCCGCAACTGCACGCGAGACACCAATCCCATAGGAGCCCATCGTGACAACTTGTGATTTACCGTTGTTATCTAAAACAGTTAAGTTCAGTGCCTGCGCATACTTGCGACCCAATTGAAAAATATGACCAATTTCAATCGCACGATCGATAAGAATTTCAGTTGCGCACTCCGGGCATGAATCTCCTGCACGAACCTCCGCGGCCTCAATGTAGGCATCGGGTGTGAAGTCACGACCGTTAACAACAAAGCGAGCGTGGCGATTCCGCTTATTTGCTCCACTTATCCATGAAGTACCAGGTGCAACACGCGGATCGGCATAGACCGTAATGCCAAATTTGGCTGCATCCTGTGGGCCGATGTAGCCCTTAACGAGATTTGGGTGTTTTGCAAAATCGGCCTCTTCAAAGACGCGAAGCTCATGAACGCCACCTAAGTTTTCTTGCAGGCGCTTCAAATCCACTTCTCGATCACCCGGCACTAAAACTGAGATCGCTTTACCATCGGCAACTAGCATAATATTCTTTAAAGTATCGGCGGCGCTATATCCACTCCCGAACTTTTCATTCATCACGGCAACTAATGAATCGATTGTGGGAGTATTTGGAGTATCTAACTCTTCTAACGCAGGAACACCAGTTGGATCTCCCGCATCGACTTTTGTTACCATCGCTTCAACGTTAGCTGCATATCCACACTTCGGGCATAGAACATATGTATCTTCACCGGTGGCACAAGGTGCTAAAAACTCTTCAGACTTTGATCCACCCATCGCACCCGATACGGCCTTAACGATGTTGTACTTCATACCCAAACGGTTGAAACAACTGATATATGCATCGCGGTGCTTTTGGTAGGAGACATCTAAACCGGCATCGTCGATATCAAATGAGTATGAGTCTTTCATGACGAATTCACGTCCGCGAATAATTCCACTGCGAGGACGTGCCTCATCTCGATACTTAGTTTGAATCTGATAGATAGAAAGCGGTAAATCCTTATATGAGGAGTACTCACTTTTGACCATTAGAGTGAACATCTCTTCATGAGTTGGCCCTAATAGATAATCGGCGCCCTTGCGATCCTGTAATCGAAATAGTGAGGGGCCATACTCTTCCCAGCGATTTGTCGCCTCATAGGCCTCGCGCGGCAAAAGTGCAGGGAAATGCACCTCTTGAAATCCAGCTTGATCCATCTCTTGGCGCACAACGTTTTCAACGTTTCGAAGTGTAATTACGCCAAGCGGTAGCCAGGAATAAATCCCTGCAGCGATCCGGCGAATATATCCCGCACGTACTAAAAGACGGTGACTTGCAACCTCAGCATCGGCTGGATCATCGCGCAAGGTACGCAAAAAAAGCGTAGACATCTTCAACATGTGATGAGCCTACCCAACATCAACCGTTGGTGCCCCTGATGCAACGCCAGCAGCTTGCATTTCTTCGGCCAATCGCAAAGCCTCTTCAATTAAAGTTTCAACAATCATCGCTTCGGGAACCGTCTTGATGACTTCACCCTTTACAAATATCTGACCCTTGCCATTTCCAGATGCAACTCCAAGATCGGCTTCGCGGGCTTCACCTGGTCCATTTACGACACAACCCATTACAGCAACTCGAAGTGGGACTGTCATTCCTTGTAGGCCCGCTTGTACTTTTTCAGCCAACGTATATACATCAACTTGTGCACGACCGCATGATGGACAGGAAACGATCTCAAGTTTGCGCTGACGCAGATTTAGTGACTCTAGAATTGAAATTCCAACTTTTACCTCTTCGACGGGAGGCGCCGAGAGTGAAACGCGGATCGTGTCGCCAATGCCTTCGGCCAGCAAGATTCCAAATGCAGTTGCAGATTTAATCGTTCCCTGAAAAATAGGTCCGGCCTCTGTTACGCCAAGGTGAAGCGGATAGTCGCATTTAGCTGCCAGCAACCTATAGGCCTTAACCATTGTGACTGGATCATGATGCTTAACTGAGATTTTAATATCTGAAAATCCATGCTCTTCAAATAGAGAGGCCTCCCACAGAGCAGACTCTGCTAGCGCTTCAGGAGTTGCCTTGCCGTACTTGGCAAGAATGCGTGGATCTAAAGATCCGGCGTTGACACCAATGCGAATTGGAATTCCCGCATCCCCTGCCGCCTTAGCGACCTCTTTAACTTTGTCATCGAACTGCTTTATGTTTCCAGGATTTACTCGAACCGCTGCACATCCTGCATCAATTGCAGCAAAGATATATTTAGGTTGAAAGTGAATATCGGCGATAACTGGGATCTGAGATTTTCTAGCGATCTCAGCCAGCGCATCTGCATCATCTTGACTTGGCACCGCTACGCGAACGATTTGGCAGCCCGCCGCAGTTAACTCGGCGATCTGTTGCAGCGTTGCGTTGACATCTGATGTCAACGTCGTACACATCGATTGAACACTCACCGCAGCGCCGCTTCCGACGGCAACTTTGCCGACCATGAGTTGCTTGGTATTTCGACGCGGCGCAAGCGTTGGCGGTGGGGCGCTCGGGATTCCTAAATCGACCATGCCGCTATTCTGCCGTAATAATCAAAGATGCGCTAAATATTGAGAACGACTGGATTGACGATATCTGCCACAAGTAAGAGAAGTGTCAGCGCAGCTAAAATAACGAAGACCACCATCGTTATTGGTGCCAGAACACTCACATCGATCGCCGCTGGGCGTTCGCGCCCGCGCATACGGGCAAAGAGTGCACGAATTTCATCGACGATTGCAACGGCCATATGTCCACCATCTAAGGGCAAAATCGGCAAAAGATTAAAGAGGCCAACAAAGATATTCAAACTGGCAATAATGAGAACAAAGGTTCCAAGGCGCTCCATAGCGCTCAAATCATTACTGCTAATGGCCTGTCCAGATACACGTGCAACCCCAACTACTCCAACAAGGCCATTGGCATCTCGAACCTGTCCATTGACGGTCTGACCCCACAGTGCTGGAATCTTGCCAGGAAGATGCGCGAGCGACTTTACGCTCTCAACGAGAAAATCCTTAGTAACAACCCCTGCATTTTTAAGTGATGTAACTACACTCGTGCGCTTAAGGCCGGTCTTATTAATAATTCCAAGAAGTAAACGCTTCTCGCCATTGATACTCTGCAGTTTCGCAGTCGCAGTAATAGTGAGCCCTTGGCCTGCACGCAAAATTCCAAGGGTCAACTCTTTACCATGTGAATTTCTAATTACTTCGACATCTTTAAACCAATTAGTAACCTTTATGCCATTGATCGAAGTGACCTCATCACCGACCATAATTCCGGCGCTTTCTGCAGCTGAATTCTTTATCACTTCGCCAATTACTGGAAGAACTTGCGTTGTGCCGATGCCAGCAAACAATGTAAAGAGTAGGACGTAGCCGATAATAAAATGGAGAAATGAACCAGCACCGAGAACAATCAACTTACGTCCAGAGCTTGCTCGATAGAAGGCGCGACCCTCTTCACCAGGGTTCATCTCATCACCTGGCGTCATACCCTCGATTCGACAGTATCCGCCAGCTGGAATCGCTTTGATGCCAAACTCAGTCTCGCCACGTTGGCGCGAGAAGATTCGTGTTCCAAAGCCTAAGAAGAACTCTGAAACCTTCATGCCATAACGTCTGGCCATAACGAAGTGGCCAAACTCGTGAATCATCACTGAGATGAGTAAGGCGGCAATAAAGGCTAGAACTCCAAGAATCTGCATTTTTCTCTCTTACTTATCGGTCGAGAAGGTTTTGCGTTGGAGAATATATCTGCCCCGACCGACGCTTTGCGATCGCACTCAACGCCTCGAGTACTACGCGATTAGCAAGGATGGCAGTTATATCTGCGCTATCAAAGGCCGGTGCAACTTCAACGACGTCGATACCTACAACTGGTAGCTCAAGGCAGATTCGTCGAACCGATTCAAGAAGTTCGCGGCTAGTCATCCCTCCAGGTTCAGGTGTTCCTGTTCCTGGTGCCATTCCGGGATCTACAACATCGATATCAACTGACAGGAAAACCCCATCACAGCCATCGGTCAATGTTGCAAAGGACTCATCCAGGACTGTGTTTAATCCCCGGTGGTGAATCTCGGTCATCTCATATGAGCGCATGCCCTTATCGCGCATCCACTCCAAAGTCTTTTCATCTGGCCAGTAGCCACGAAGTCCAACTTGCAAGAAGCGATCTCCACGCACTGTGCCAGTTTCAATGAGGCGGCGCATTGGAGTGCCATGTCCGATTAATGCACCGAATTGATCTTCACCTGTATCGGCGTGAGCATCGAAGTGAATCATGGATACTTTCCCAAGACCTCGGTGTCGCGCAATTCCTGCAACATCGGCCGAAGCGATTGAGTGATCTCCCCCAAGAATTACTGGGATAGCGCCGGCTCGTGAAATTTTTTCAGTGGCCTGCGCTAGCACTTCAAGGGATGCAACTAAATCTCCCCCGGGCATTAATAAATCTCCAGCATCAACAACTTTCATCGCCTTGAATGCATCGATACGTAGAGCTAGGTGCGGACGTTCAGCATCGTGCGGCAGATAATCTGCGCCACGTATTGCTTGAGGACCAAACTTGGCACCCGATCGATGGGACGTGCCACTGTCAATCGGTGCACCAACAATTACTACATCGGCATCGGCAAATGTAGATGGAGAATCTAAGTCGCAGCGCTCAATCCCAAGAAATGTAAAGTCTGGGCCATACATATTTCCATGGTTGGTCATGCCTCTAAGAATAGGCGTAAAGCTTTAGGAATCGAAACCCAGACCCAATAAATCTAGAAGTTTTAGCCACAGGTTGCGCTTTCCCTGCTTCTCATCGGCCTTATTTATAGACCATTGAGTCAAGCGAATAAAGATGAAGCGGAAAGGCTCGGGTGGAAATGGCCAAGGCTTCTTGCGCACCATAGAAAGTTGAGTTCGTTCATTATCGACACCATCTAAGAGATCGAGCATTACTTGTGCACCAAAGCGCGTTGAACCTACGCCTAGACCGGTATATCCCATGACGTATGCCACGCGACCGCGATAGGCCTTGCCCCAAAATGGTGAAAAGCGTGAACAGGTATCAATGGCTCCACCCCAACCATGCGTGAATTTAATCCCCTTTAACTGCGGAAAAGTCTCTAAGAAGGCCTCGGCTAGATGTGCATATGTTTCGGCATCGGACTCATACTCTTGGCGCACTTTTCCACGGAAGTTATAAATAGCATCATAGCCTCCCCACAAAATCTCATTATCTTTTGTCATTCGATAATAATGAAACTGGTTCCCAGCATCCGATAAGCCTTCGCGCTCTTTCCATCCGATTGATTCGAGTTGCTCGGGGGTTAATGGTTCAGTAACAAGTTGAAAGTCATAAACCGGCACAACATACTTATGTGCACGTCGCACAAGCGATTTAAAAACATTTGTCGCCAGTGCAACTTTTTGTGCATAGACACTGCCATATGGCGTATGAACAATCATCCCGCTGTTAGTGCGCTCTAACCATTCAACGTGAGTATTCTCAAAAATCTTTACACCCAGAGAGATGCATGCGCGCTCTAAGCCCCACACCAACCGCGCCGGATCTACCAATGCGGTGCCATCTGGATCCCAGAGTGCGCCTTTATAGAGTGGGGATTTAACGCGCGCTTGCGTTTGGGCGCCAGTTAAAAGTTCAACGTTATCGCCGAAAGAGTTGCGAAGCTGCGCCTCTTCAATCATAGAATCCATCTGCCACTCTTCGATGGCGACACGGAGCTCGCCATTCCACTCAAAGTCGCAGTCAATTCCATATCTCTTTATTGTCGCTTCGATTCCATCTAGATTCTCACGACCCATACGTTCGATAATCGCCATCTCATCTTTAAATCGTGAATACCCATTCATGAAGCCATGGGTTAATGAGTAACTACAGAAGCCACCATTTCTTCCCGAAGCTCCAGCGCCCGTTTCGCGTTGTTCGAGAAGGATTACCTCGCGCTCTGGATTTTGCTCTTTGGCAAGTAAAGCCGTCCATAAACCTGTATAGCCGGCACCTACGATGCATAAATCTGTCGTGACGTCGCCGATCAACGTTGGATGTGCAAGTGGTTCAAGGGGATCTTCATCGAGCCAGTACAAAGCCGGCTGCATATGAGAAAGATGTTTGAGAATACTGGGATCGATGGTTGCCATCGTGCTATCCGGCCTTAACCGGAATCACCCCTTCAATCACAACTATAAGTTGGCCCGGGTCCTCCGGAACCTAACCCCATAACGCAGGTTTTCTTTTAACGACCTGTAGTTCGCTATGGCTATCAGTGAACTTTAGCGTGCTTTTTTACGATTTACGAGTTGCCCCGCGATAACAATCGCTAAAGCCAAGAAAAACATAGAAGAACCGATGACATTTGCCTGTGCGGGGATGCCACGTGCAGCAGCCACGTAGACGAACTTTGGGAAGGTAATCAAAGTCCCTGAATTAAAGTTAGTAATGATGAAGTCATCAAATGAGAGTGAGAAGGCTAGTAGCGCAGCTCCAGCGATTCCTGGGGCGACTAATGGAAGAGTAACACGGCGGAAAGTTTCTAATTCATTGGCGTATAAATCCATCGCCGCTTGTTCAAGTCGAGGATCAAGGCTTGCAATACGTGCCTTAACGGTAACCACAACGAATGAGATGCAAAACATGACGTGGGCGATAACCGTTGGCCAAAAGCCTGGATTGATTTTAAAGACTAAAAAGAGTGAGAGAAGCGATGCGCCTAAAACAATTTCAGGGGTTGCCATCGGTAAAAAGATAAGCAGGTTAGAGCTCGATCGCCCCTTAAATTGGTATCGTCCAATTGCAAAGGCAATCATTGTGCCCAGAATTGTGGCAAAAGTTGTCGCAAGTAAACCAATTTTTATGGAGTTGCCGAGCGCATTACATACCTCGGGGGCACCACAAGGATTCTTCCAATTATTGAGAGTGAAGCCCTTCCAAATCAGATTACTTTTTCCAGAATCATTGAAGGAAAATGCAAAAGTGTAGGCAACTGGTATGAAGAGATAGGTGAAGCCGAAGATCATGTAGATACGGAGTAAGTTGCGACCAAACCAACGTGAAAGACGTGCCTTGAATGGAATCGTAGGAATTGTGGCATCTTTAATCTTTGTACTCATACCAACTCCTCCGTTCCTGCTTTGCGAATGTAGAGCGTAACGAGAATGAGAATTGCCGCCATTAATGTAAAGGAGAGAGCTGCCGCAGTCGGATAGTCAACAATCTTAAAGTAGCGCGACTCGATAACATTTCCGATCATCTTTGTATTTGGGCTACCTAGAATCGATGCGTTGACATAATCACCTGCAGCTGGAATGAAAGTTAGCAACGTACCGGCAACGACCCCAGGCAGAGAAAGCGGAACAGTAACTCTGCGAAAAGTAGTTATGCCATTTGCGTAAAGATCTCCCGATGCCTCGATTGTGCGTGGATCGATGCGCTCAAGAGATGCGTATAAAGGCAGTGTCATGAAGGGTAAGAAGTTGTAAGTCATACCAGCCACGACAGCTACGGCAGTAGAGGTAATTGTGGTCTGTTGTCCCATCAAATGCAGGCTCCGAAGCGTTGGAACAAGGAAACCCTCTTCGCCCAATATCTGTTTCCACGCGATAGTGCGGAGTAAAAAGGAGGTAAAGAAGGGCGCAACAACTAAAACCAAGAGAATATTCTTAAACTTTCCAGATTTAAATGCAATTGCATATGCCAATGGGTATGCAATTGCTAAGGCAAAAATAGTTGCCAAAGTGGCATATACAAAGGAGCGCGCAAATTGATCACGATTATCGAGAAAGGCATTGATGTAGTTACTAAAAGCAAAGCTCTGTTCATATTGACCAGTATCCCCCCCAGGTATCGGTGTCTGCGTTGAAGTCTGAGCTAAGTTAACGATTGGAAGGATAAAGAAGGTAAAGAGAAATGCAAAACCTGGAAAAAGCAACAGGTAAGGAACGCGTACCTTAGGCAAGGTAATGCTCATTACTCTGGTGTTTCCTCTGGATTTACTTCAGTTCCTGCTTCTACATCTTCATCACCGCGTAGACCAAAGGTAAAGCTTGGTTCCCATGAGATGACAACTTCTTCGCCCTTATTAAATGGTGGGACGCCATCATCATTTTGCTCAAAGACCATCAACTCTTGTCCCCATGGCATTGCAACTACATACTGAGTGCTCACGCCAATATAGGAAACATCTTCAATGCGTCCACCCGTAAGTGTGTTACCGCGAACTGCCGAGCCCGTACGAGTGATACGAAACTTCTCTGGGCGAATTCCGGCATAGAGTGAGTTATCAACGGCATGGCTGCGCGCTTTAGGCATTGAAATCTTCTGTCCGAAGAGATCGATGACTAAGTTATCTCCGTCATTTCCTTCAATCTTGCCTTTAATTAAATTCGATTGTCCTAGGAAGTTAGCAACGAAAGCCGTCTCTGGATCATCATATAAATCGGCCGGTGTTCCCATCTGTTCGATCTTGCCCTCATTCATCACCGCAATCGTGTCGGCCATAGTCATGGCCTCTTCTTGATCATGGGTTACGTGCACGAAGGTCAAGCCAACTTCACGTTGAATCCACTTGAGTTCGATCTGCATTTGGCGTCGTAGTTTTAAATCAAGTGCGCCAAGGGGCTCATCGAGTAAAAGCAGGGCAGGGCGGTTCACAATTGCGCGTGCAAGTGCGATGCGCTGCTGCTGGCCGCCAGATAACTGGGTCGGTTTACGCTCGGCTAAATGAGGAAGCTCAACAAGGTTAAGGACCTTATCGACCTGCTCCTTAACATCTTTAACACCTCGGCGACGCAGACCGAATGCGATATTTTCAAAGATAGTTAAATGTGGAAATAGGGCGTAGTTTTGAAAGACGGTATTAATAGGGCGTTGATAAGGTCGCGTAGTTGTAATGTCGGTATCACCTAAGTGAATACTTCCAACAGTTGGCTCTTCAAGACCGGCAACCATGCGAAGCGTTGTGGTTTTACCGCAGCCCGATGGACCAAGGAGTGCGAAGAAAGATCCCTTAGGAATCGTTAACGTTAAATCATCGACGGCGTTGAAATCTCCGTATGACTTAGTGATACGTGTTAAACGTAGATCCCCGCGCGCATTTATTGGATCGATTGACACTAGTTGCCTTGTGCCTTTTGGAAAGCCTCGCCCCATGTTGTCTCTTCATCGGGAGTAAGCGAACGGAATACATGCAGGCGCGAGGCTGTCTTATCACTTGGGAAGATGTACTCACTAGTTGCTAACTCGGGAGCAATTTTTTCCATCTCGGCCTGTGCGCCCTTTACCGGACACACGTAGTTAACATAGGCTGCAACTTCGGCGGCAACAGCTGGATCGTAGTAATAGTTAATGAGCTTCTCGCCGTTGGCCTTTCCAGAGGCCGAGGCAGTTGATGGAATCATCAAGTTATCCCCTGAAATCGTTCCACCCGATTCTGGAATTGCGAAGTCAAACTTGCCAGCGTTCTCACTTGAGAGAATGAACATGTCACCGGACCATCCAATAACGGCCGTCGCATCACCTGAGGTTAAATCTTGAGCATAGTCATTGCCCTTAACTCCACGGATCCAGCCATCTGAGATTTTCTTTGCCATAAAGTCAACTGCATTCATGAACTGAGCTTCAGTTACTTTAGTAATGTCGACGCCTTGGGCCATCAAGATAATTCCGATGGTGTCGCGCATTTCAGTCAAAACAACGATCTTTCCCTTATTCTGTGGCGCAAAAAGCTCATCAAGGGTGTGAATTCCCTTTGGATTCTTCTGAGTATTCCAACCAAATCCCGACATGATTCCCTGCCATGTCAATGATGATTCGCGGTTTGGATCATAGGATGGGGATTTAAGCGAATCTAAAATGTTTCCCGCATTTGGAATGTTTGCTAAATCGAATTTTTGTGTGTAGCCAAGTCGGATCCAGCGTGCTGCCATCCAGTCAGTAGGAGTAACGACGTCATATCCAATATCTTGCTTAAGCTTGAGTTGGGCTTGAACTTTTCCAAAGAACTCATCGTTGTCGTTGTAATCTTCGAAGTACTGTGCATCGATTCCAGTCAGTGTCTTAAATTTTTCTAATGTTGGGTACTTCTTTGTCTTGGCATCAAAATCTAAGTAGAGCGGCCAGTTGCCCCATCGCACAGTATTTGTATCTCCCCCAGATGAAGATGAACCGCCGCCACCACATGCAGCAAGTAGGCCTGCCGCGCCCAATCCACCCGCGCCTGCAAGGACGCTGCGGCGAGAAATGCGAGCGCCGAGAATTGAACGCGCTTCCGGTGAGAGTGATCGCTCTGATGCCATTGTGGTCTGCTCCTTAGTTTTAAGTGGTTCTAGTACAAATACTATGCCCCTAGATTGGTCATGACGTGCTTTATCCGTGTGTAATCTTCAAATCCATAGGCCGATAAATCCTTGCCATAGCCCGAGCGCTTAAAGCCCCCATGTGGCATTTCGGCAACGACCGGGATATGGGTGTTAATCCATACACAGCCAAAGTCAAAGGCCTTGGCCATACGCATCGCGCGGCCATGGTCCTTTGTCCAGATGCTAGAGGCCAAGCCATAATCGACGCCATTGGCCTTAGCGACGGCATCGGCCTCATCTACAAACTTTTGAACCGTAATCACTGGCCCGAAGATCTCGTTTTGAATCATCTCGTCATCTTGGTCTAACCCCGCAACCACTGTTGCTGGGAAGAAGAAGCCCGGGCGATCAAGGGCGGTGCCACCGGCCATCACCGTTGCGTGAGCAGGAACTCGCTCGAGGAAGCCAGAGACCCTTGCCAACTGATTGGCGTTATTGACTGGACCCAGGAATACATCTTCATCGGGAGCGCCAATGGCCACTGCCTTGGCTTGCTCAGTCAACAGCGCTACAAAATCCTCATAGACCGAATTCTCAACGATGACGCGGGTAGCGGCCGTGCAGTCTTGTCCGGCGTTGAAGTAGCCGGCGATTGCGATCGCTTCAGCTGCAGCTGGCAAATCGGCATCGGCAAAGACAACGACCGGTGCCTTGCCTCCAAGTTCTAGATGCACGCGCTTGAGTTGAGCCGCTGCAGATTGCGCCACTTGAATTCCAGCACCGACTGATCCGGTAATTGAGACCATGTCGGGACGCTTATGTTCAACAACTTCACGTCCAGTCTCGCGCTCACCACATACAACATTGAAGACACCAGCTGGCAAAAACTCTGACATTACTTGTGCCATCCATACAGTTGATGCAGGCGTTGTATCACTTGGCTTAAGAACCACGGTATTTCCAGCTGCGATCGCCGGTGCCCATTTCCAAACGGCCATCATCATTGGATAGTTCCACGGAGTTACTTGACCTATGACACCGACAGGTTCGCGGCGAATCATCGATGTCATGCCCGGCATATATTCACCGGCCGACTTACCTTCAAGGTTTCTTGCAGCTCCTGCAAAGAAACGAATCTGGTCGAGCATCGGCGGAACTTCTTCAGATGTCGTTAATGATATTGGTTTACCGGTGTTGCGACATTCAATCTCAATAATCTCAGTTTGGCGATCCTCAATTGCATCTGCAATCTTTAAAAGCGCGCGTTGGCGTTGTGATGGTGTTGAATCGCGCCACCCGGCAAATGCATTACTTGCTGCGCTAAAAGCGGCATCAACATCGGCGGCATTTGATTTTGGCGCCGATGCATATTCCATGCCCGTGGAGGGATTTATGAGTGAGCTGGTTTCCCCGGACGTTGAATCCACGCTTTTACCATTGATGAAATTTGTTAACTTTTCCATGGCGTTGAGCCTACCAACTGTGCCAAAAGCTAACTAGTCAGTTCGCGTTTTTTCTGCCGCCGCTAACTGGCCACATGCGCCATCGATTTCGCGCCCACGGGTATCTCGAACCGTTACCGGAACTCCATAACTCTCCAAAATTCGAACAAACTCGGCCTCGTCCTCGCGGCGGGAGGCCGTCCACTTAGAGCCTGGTGTGGGATTGAGTGGAATTAAATTGACGTGGGCGTTTCGATTCTTCAAGAGTCGGCCCAACAAATCCGAGCGCCACGATTGATCATTAATATCGCGAATGAGGGCGTATTCAATTGAATAACGACGACCTGTGCGCTTTTCATAGGCATCGGCGGCGGCCAAGACCTCCTTAATATTCCAACGTGAGTTAATCGGAACTAACGTATCGCGAAGTTCGTCATCGGGGGTATGAAGGGAGACGGCCAAGGTAACGGCCATGCCCTCTTGCGTTAGTTTTTCAATTCCATTAACAAGACCAACGGTTGAGACAGTTACCGAGCGCGCACTAATTCCTAAACCATCTGGATTAGGGTCGGTGATATTTCGAAGCGAACGGATAACTGCGTTGTAGTTAGCAAGGGGTTCCCCCATTCCCATAAAGACAATGTTGGAGAGTCTTGTTGCTCCCCCTGGCAGTTCCCCATTGGCGCATGCCCTGGCGGCTGCGACAATCTGCTCGGTGATTTCACCGGCGCTTAAATTTCGAGTTAATCCCGCTTGGCCTGTTGCGCAAAACGGACAGTTCATTCCACATCCGGCCTGCGATGAGATACAGACTGTTACACGATCGCTATAGCGCATTAAAACACTCTCAACTAAAACGCCATCGTGTAACTTCCATAAATCTTTTCGAGTCATTCCATCATCACACGTTACAGATCGCACTAGCTCGATTAACTTTGGTGTTAACTGATCGGCAATGCTCTGGCGCATCTCTGCAGGTATATCGCTCCAACTTTGAGGATCATCAGAGAGATGTGAAAAATAATGGGTTGCCACTTGAGTTGCTCTAAATGCTGGCAGGCCTAACGAGGTTGCCAGTTCGCGTCGCTCAATCGGCGAGTAGTCTGCTAAATGCTTTGGCACTTTCTTTCGTTGAACCGGCTCATCAAAGACTAAGTTAATTTCAGGCACACTCATAGCCATGCCTTAACTAACTCAAGGGCCAACCATAGAGCCGGGGCTGAGATTAAAACTGAGTCGAGGCGATCGAGCATTCCGCCATGACCTGGCAACAAAGAGCCCATATCTTTGAGCTCTAAATCCCGCTTCATTGCACTCTCGATTAAATCGCCACACGTTGCCGTAAAGACAATCATTAATCCAACTACGACGCCGATCCACCACTGCATTCCCATAATGTATTTAAATGCCAATAGACCACCAATAACAGTAAAGATGAGTGAGCCAATTAAGCCCTCCCAACTTTTTTTAGGTGAGATTTTCGGAGCTAATGGATGCTTGCCAAAAAGCACGCCTACGATATAGCCAAAGGTGTCATTACATGAGACGAGAACTACAAAGGTCATCACCCGTTCAAAACCCGTGCTTGTGCGTGCAAGAAGCGTTAGAAAGCCACCGAGGAATGGTAGATAGAGGAGTGCAAAAGTTGTGGCAGTTGCGCTGGCAACAAAACCCTCAGGCCCTTTAGTCAATAACTGAATAAGAAGAACTGGAATTGCAATCGCAGTAGCTACGGCTAAACCGGCAACTCCACCATTCCACGTTGCGTACGAGAGCGCTAAAGAGGCCAGAACTAAAGCGTTTCGTGAGAGATAGATTCCGCGTGCACTAAATGCCCGAACTATTTCACGAATTCCAAGAAGCACCGCAAGGGCGACAACACCAGCAAAGATTTCTCGATGATATGAAAGGGCAAACCAGATAAGTGCGATTAAAGATAATGAAACAGCGATAGAGGGCAAGAGCTTTCGCCCAGCCCGTTTATTTATCGCCTCATTTATCGCATGAATATCAGACATTGGGTAAAACCCCTTAGATTTCTAGGAGTTCAGCCTCCTTGTGCTTTAGAAGTTCATCAATCTTAGCAACGTGATCAGATGTGATTTTCTCTAACTCTTTTTCACCGCGAGCAACATCATCTTTACCGACATCGCCATCTTTTTCCATCTTCTCAATCGCCTCTTTTGCCGTGCGGCGGATGTTACGCATCGAAATCTTTGAGTCCTCGGCCTTACCTTTCACAACTTTGATGTACTCCTTGCGTCGCTCTTGCGTTAGCTGCGGAAAGTTAATTCGAATGAGTGCGCCGTCGCTGGAGGGATTAACACCTAAATCTGAATCTCGGATCGCTTTTTCAATGTTGGCCATGGCTCCTTTATCAAAGGGCGCAATCGTTGCCATACGTGCCTCAGGAACTTGAATCGATGCTAACTGAGAGAGCGCTGTGTACGTGCCGTAATAGTCGACCATGATCTTATTAAATAACGATGGGTGGGCACGACCAGTTCGAATAGATGCAAAATCATCTTTGGCAACTTCAACAGCTTTGCTCATCTTCGTATCAGCATCCTTAAGGACGCTTGCTACATCTGACATCGTTGCTCCTTTTTCAGGCGATTAGAAAACCGCTGGGGCGATTCTATATTAAGAAGAGTGACTTAGATTACGTCACTAAAAATAGGCGTTTTTAAAGGGTTTTACGTGAAATTGGCGCTGGCACTCACCACTTGTATTCAATGCAAGAACTCGAAGGAGTAGTTTCAAGTTATCAATCAGACGGAGAGGTCTACGTGTTTCAAGTACGCATACATGGTCGCGGTGGTCAAGGAGTTGTGACGGCTGCAGAGTTATTGGCGCAATCGGCCTTTGATGAAAAACGTTTTGCGCAGGCATTTCCAAGTTTTGGATCTGAGCGAACTGGTGCTCCAGTCGTTGCTTTTTGTAGAATCGCAGATGAGCAAATCCGTGTACGCGAACCGATCATGTTTCCCGATGCAATCATTATTCAAGACTCAACTCTTATTAAACAGGTCGACGTTTTTGCTGGGTTAAGAAGCGATGGCTATGCATTGATCAACTCAACACGCAGTTTCGAACAACTTGGAATAGGCGAGCTAGCCGCTACACATCCGCGCTTTATTACCGTACCTGCAACGGCTTTAGCGATGGAGCATTTAGGTCGCCCTGTTCCAAACGCGGTTCTATTAGGTGCCTTTGCCGCACTAACTCAAACAGTCTCTTTGCATTCAGTTACCGATGCGATTAGCGAAAAATTTAAGCCAAAGGTCGCCGCATCTAACTGCGCAGCGGCAACGGCGGCCTACGAGTACGTCTTATCAATGGTCGCCTCCAATGCTTAGACAAGTTGAGGGCTCTAAAGCCGTCGCCGACACTGTAGCTATGTGTCGGCCGCAAGTAATCTGTGCCTACCCAATCTCACCCCAGACCCACATCGTCGAAGGATTAAGCGCATTAGTTAAGAGTGAGAGCTTGCGAAATTGTGAGTTCATAAACGTTGAATCCGAGTTTGCCGCAATGTCAGTTGCGATCGGGGCCAGCGCAACTGGAGCGCGCACATACACTGCAACGGCGAGCCAAGGCCTGCTCTTTATGGTTGAGGCCGTTTACAACGCATCGGGCTTAGGTCTTCCAATTGTTATGACCGTTGCAAACCGTGCGATCGGCGCACCGATTAATATCTGGAACGACCACAGCGACTCTATGTCACAGCGCGATAGCGGCTGGATTCAACTCTATGCCGAGACTAATCAAGAGGCCGCCGATCTACATGTGCAGGCCTTTAGAATCGCCGAAGAGCTCTCTCTTCCAATAATGGTCTGCATGGATGGCTTTATCTTGACTCACGCATATGAGCGCGTTGACGTTCCAGAGCAAGAACAGGTAGATGCATATCTTCCTGCCTACACACCTCGACAGGTTTTAGATCCGCTTAATCCCGTCTCCATCGGCGCCATGGTCGGTCCCGATGCATTCACCGAGGTTAAATATATTTCGCACATGAAAAACCTTTCGGCACTGGATGTAATTCCTAGGGCGGCTTCGCAGTTTCAAGAGATATTTGGCCGAAGTTCTGGCGGATTAATACGTGGGTACAAACTCGATGGTGCACAGACGGTAGTCATCGCACTTGGTTCAGTTCTTGGCACTATAAAAGACGTTGTCGATGAGATGGTCGCCGCCGATATCCCAATCGGCGTCCTTGGAATTATCGCCTTTAGACCATTTCCTACTGAGGCGGTGCGCAGCGCACTCTCCAAAGCCAAACGTGTAATCGTCATAGAAAAGGCCTTTCAAGTAGGCATCGGCGGAATTGTTATTGAAAATGTTCGCGCTAGTTTGCGTGGCAGCCATATCGCTGACTACACGCTCATCGCAGGCCTTGGCGGTCGCCCTATTACCAAACAATCTCTTGCCACCTACTTAGATCGTGCATGCAAGGATGCTGTCGATGAGTTAACTTTTCTCGATTTAGATCAAAGCCTTGCCGATAGTGAAATTGCACGAGAGGCAGGACGTTAAATGTCGTCAACGCCAATTAAGTTTTATCAGGTAGGCAGTTTTGCCATCGGTAATCGCTTACTTCCCGCCGATGATCGATCGATTCAATCAGATCCTTCGCGCACTAACGCCCTTAACTCAGGCCACCGTGCATGTCAGGGCTGCGGTGAAGCACTCGGTGCCCGCTATGCATTAGATGCTGCGATGCGCGCAACAAATGAACAGATAATCGCAGTCAATGCCACAGGCTGCCTTGAGGTTTTTTCTACGCCCTATCCAGAATCCTCCTGGCGAATCCCCTGGCTGCACTCGTTATTTGGAAATGCGCCGGCCGTTGCAACTGGCGTTGCCGCCGCACTCAAGGCTCAGGGCAAGAGTGATATCCGTGTAATCGCCCAAGGCGGCGATGGTGCAACGGTAGATATTGGCTTCGGAGCGCTATCTGGAATGTTTGAGCGAAACGATGATGTTTTATATATCTGTTACGACAATGAGGCATACATGAACACTGGAGTTCAGCGCTCTGGTGCAACTCCCCCTGCAGCACGGACTGCAACTACCCAGGCCGTTGGTGAAAATCCTGGCAATGTATTTGGCCAAGGTAAAAACCTTCCGCGAATTGCTATGGCCCATGAAATCCCCTACGTAGCCACGGCCACCGTTGCAGATTTGCGCGATTTAGAGGCAAAGGTAACTAAGGCGATGTCGTTTCGGGGTGCGCGTTATATCCATGTGCTTGTTCCATGCCCATTAGGGTGGGGATCGCAATCTTGTGACACGATAAAGATTGCGCGCCTGGCAACCCAATCAGGATTATTTCCGGTCTTTGAAGCTGAAAATGGTGAAGTCGTTGCATCGACACCTATTCGAAAACGAGTAGATGTCGAAGAGTATTTAAAACTTCAGGTGCGCTACTCACATTTATTTGCACCTACCCGACGCGATGATGTGATCAATCACCTTCAATCCATTGCAGATAAGAATATTGCTCGATATAACTTGCTCATCGATGAGAGTGAGAGCATCTAATGGAGAAACCATTTGCAATAACCTTGGCAGTTAACTCATCACTTAACAACCACACAGGTTCATGGCGTGTAGAAAAACCCGAGTATGTCCACCGCATGCCACCTTGCAATAGCGCCTGTCCTGCCGGTGAGAATATTCAAAACTGGTTATATATCGCCGAGGACGGATCCTATGAGGCGGCTTGGCGTGCATTGATTATTGAAAATCCATTTCCAGCAATCATGGGTCGCGTGTGTTATCACCCCTGCGAAAACGTGTGCAACCGCGCAGAGTTAGATCAAAGCGTTGGAATCAACTCCATCGAGCGATTCTTAGGCGATTATGCGATTGAAAAGGCTCTGACAATTCCAGCCCCGGCCGTTGAAAGTGGCTTTAAGGTATTGGTTATCGGTGCAGGCCCTGCCGGTCTTTCGGCGGCTTATCACTTGCGCAGCATGGGCCATAGCGTGACTGTGCGCGATGCAACACATGCACCAGGTGGAATGATGCGTTATGGAATTCCACAGTATCGCCTACCACGCGAAGTTTTAGATGCAGAGATACATCGCATTAAAGATATGGGCGTTACATTTGAAATGAATACGCGTGTCGATGATGTTCATGAAGCTCTCGATGAGGGCTTTGACGCACTTTTTTTAGCTATCGGTGCCCAGTTAAGTAAGCGCGCATATATTCCAGCCAGTGAAGCTGCGCGAATTCTCGATGCAATCAAAGTTCTCCACGGAGTTGAAGATGGCACGCAACCACTTCTAGGCCGAAAAGTTGTTGTCTACGGTGGAGGTAACACTGCAATGGATGTTGCCCGAACGGCAAAACGACTCGGTGCCCAAGAGACAATCATTGTCTATCGACGAACGCGCGATAAAGCGCCGGCTAACGATGAAGAGATTACTGAGGCACTTGAAGAGGGAATCCTAGTCAAATGGCTATCGACGATTAAACATGTCGATGAGAAAACTCTGCAGATTGAGAAGATGGCACTTGATGAGAACGGCTATCCGCAGCCAACGGGTGAGTTTGAAACCCTTGAGGCCGACTCATTGATCTTGGCCCTTGGCCAGGAGGTTGATTTCTCGCTGCTGGGCAATAGCGCCGATTTAGATACCAAGGATGGTGTTATGCCAGTGGATTCCACGATGATGACATCGCATCCAGGAATCTTTGCAGGTGGTGACATGGTTCCGGCCGATCGCACAGTTACTACTGGTGTTGGCCACGGTAAAAAAGCTGCACGCAACATAGATGCCTGGCTACGTAAAACCGCTTTTGAAAAATTAGAGAATCGAGATGTGGTTACCTTTGATCAGCTCAATACTTGGTACTACACCGATGCCCCGCATATTGTGCGCGAACGGTTAGATGCAACCAGGCGCGCTAAGGATTTCTCCGAGGTGGTTAAGGGTCTAGATGAGACGAACGCACTCTTTGAAGCTCGGCGCTGCATGTCATGTGGCAACTGTTTCGAGTGCGATAACTGCTTTGGCGTCTGCCCAGATAACGCCATCATTAAATTAGGTCCAGGCAAGGGCTTTGAAATAAATCTGGATTACTGCAAAGGCTGCGGAATCTGCGTTGCCGAATGCCCATCGAGCTCGATAGTTATGGTGCCCGATAAGTAAAAGTGTTAGTCGACTAAAGTTCCGATCATCTCACCGCGAACAGCACGTCCGATATTTCCATTCTTCATTAAATCAAAGATAACGATCGGAAGCTTATTCTCTCTGCACAGTGCAAAGGCCGCGGCATCGGCTACTGCTAAAGACTTAGATAAAACCTCATCGTAAGAGATGCTCTCAAACTTTGTGGCTTTCGGATCCTTCTTTGGATCTGCGCTATAGACGCCATCAACCCCGCTCTTAGCTAGCAAGAGCGCCTCAGCACCAATTTCAAGTGCGCGCTGAGCCGAAACTGTATCGGTTGTGAAATACGGCATTCCAGCACCCGCACCAAAGATAACGACGCGACCCTTTTCTAGATGGCGGATCGCGCGAAGTGGAACATAGGGCTCGGCAACTTGGCCCATTGTGATCGCAGTCTGAACGCGGGTTTGAACACCCTCTTTCTCAAGAAAATCCTGTAGCGCTAAACAGTTCATAACCGTTCCGAGCATTCCCATGTAGTCGGCGCGGGCGCGATCCATGCCACGCTGTTGTAGTTCGGCGCCTCGGAAGTAGTTACCACCACCGACAACAATTGCTACCTGTACACCGGTGCGTGCTACATCTGCGATCTGCTTGGCGATATCTTGCACAACATCGGGATCAACACCGATGCCCTTTGCGCCACCGAAAACTTCACCAGAAAGTTTAAGGAGCACCCGCCGATACGTTCCTCGTGTACCGGGCATGGGTGCTCCTTTTAAACTAGTAGTTCGTTGGTTAAATCTTAAAGGTTTACCCCTAAAAGCCTATTGACCCACGCGGAAGCGATGGAAGGCCTTAACGGCCGTTCCCGCCTCATCGAGAATCTGCTTCACACTCTTCTTTGCATCCTTTGCAAAGGACTGCTCAATTAGTGAGACTTCCTTTACAAAGCCGGTAACGCGACCCTCAACGATTTTAAGAAGGGAGGCCTCAGGCTTACCCTCTTCGATCGCAGTTTCATGGGCGATACGCCGCTCATTCTCAATCAGTTCTGCCGGCACATCCTCGCGATTAACGAACTGAGGTGCAAAGGCGGCGATATGTTGAGCGATATCTTTTCCAACTTCACCTGCATCTTTGACTAGCTGAACAAGCACGCCAACCTGTGGAGGTAGATCTGGGCTTGTGCGGTGTAGATAAATTCCAACTGGGGAGTCTTTAAGAACGGCGATACGACGAACTTCAATCTTCTCGCCCAGCATCGCATTGGCCTCATCGATTACCGATTGGACCGTACTTCCACTGACCATAGTTGAAGCAAGAAATGCCTCTACTGAATCCGATTGTGCGTTCTGCAGATGGGCAAGAAGCTCATCGGCAAGGGCTACGAAACGATCGCCCTTGGCAACGAAATCTGTTTCACAGTTGAGTTCGAGCATAACGCCGAGGTTGCCCTCAACCTTTGCAACGACTGCGCCATTTGAGGTCAGGCGACCTTCGCGCTTTGTGACTCCCTTGAGTCCCTTAACGCGAATCAGGTCGATCGCTTTATCGTAATCGCCCTCTGCCTCATCGAGTGCCTTCTTGCAATCAAGCATTCCCGCAGCAGTTGCTTCGCGAAGTCTTTTTACATCGGCAGCTGTATATGCAGCCATATTAATTATTCTCCTTCTACTGGCTCGGTTACAGGCACAACATCTGTTGTCACAACTTGAGCTGGAACCTCGGACACAGCCTCGTTAGCTGTTGGTGCGGACACCTCAGTTGACGCAGCGATCTCTTTTTCCCAGTCGGCCATTGGCTCACCGGCAGCAACTTCTGCTGGAGCTTCAGTCTTGCTCTCTTCCTTAACTACTGCAGATCGAGCGGCAAGTCCGGCAACGATTGCATCAGTGATAACTCGAGTTAACAGACCGATTGAACGGATTGCATCATCGTTACCTGGAATCTTGTAATCAACTTCATCTGGATCACAGTTTGTATCCAAGATTGCAATAACTGGAATACCGAGCTTCTTAGCCTCTTGTACCGCTAAGTGCTCTTTCTTAGTATCGACAACCCAAATCGCTGAAGGCAACTTAGTCATGTGGCGGATACCATCAAGGTTCTTGAAAAGCTTTTCGCGTTCGCGACGAAGCATCAAGAGCTCCTTCTTAGTAAGTAGAAGATCGTTGGTGTTCTCAAGAGCCTCAAGCTCCTTAAGGCGTTGAATACGCTTGTATACAGTTGGGAAGTTAGTAAGCATTCCGCCTAACCAGCGCTCAGTAACGGTTGGCATTCCAACTCGTGCTGCCTGTTGCATGATCGGCTCATGTGCCTGCTTCTTTGTTCCAACAAAGAGAATGTGACCGCCCTTAGCGACCGTGTCCTTTACAAACTCATATGCACTATCGATGAGTGCAAGTGATTGTTGGATATCGATAATGTAGATGCCGTTGCGCTCGGTGAAAATAAAGCGCTTCATCTTTGGATTCCATCGACGAGTCTGGTGTCCGAAGTGGACTCCGCTGTCGAGTAGCTCTCGCATTGTTACAACTGCCATGGCAGGTTTACTCCTTCATAGATTTAATGCGCATGCGCAAAAAACCCGCTCGGTTGTGGCCTAACTATTTGTTGGGCCCGTCGCACTGAGATTCATCGACCGAATAAACGGACCGAGATGATTCACCTGATCGCTAGATCAAGGCAGTGCTGAGATGTCACCGTAATTTCTTACGGTGCAGGGCAGATTCTATCTCTACCTTTGGGGCGCCGATTACCTACCTATTAGGCGCAAAAGCCCCCATGCGCTGATACGAAGAATCGCCTCAACGGCGATAGATATGGACATTTTGCTGCGGCCAAGAGCGCGCTCAATGAAGGTAATAGGTATCTCGCCAACGCTGGCCCCACACGAGAGCGCTCGACGGGTCATCTCAATTTGAAAGCAGTAGCCCTCACTCTGAATCGTTGCTATATCCATCCGTTTAAGAAGCTGGGCCTCATAGATTCGAAAGCCCGATGTTGCATCTTTAATTCCAAGGGCAAGTAGAGCGTTGGCATAGGCATTTGCGCCCCTGGATAGATACTCGCGGAACAGACTCCAGTTTTCAATGGCGCCATCCTCGACCCAGCGCGAACCGATCAACAGTTCATTGCTTCCAATCCACTCCATCATTGTGGCCAGATCGCTGACTTGGTGTGAGCCATCGGCATCCATCTGAATCACGTATTGATATCCACTATCGATTGCACGTGCAAAACCTGTTCGATAGGCGCTCCCTAAACCCAATTTACCGCTGCGCGAAATAACCTCAACACCATGGGCTGCACACACGCCAGCAGTTCCATCTGGTGATCCATCATCGATGACCAAAATATCCACCGGCAAACTCTTGAGCCGATCCAGCATCGATCCGATGCTCTCAACCTCGTTATAGGTTGGAATAACTACTATTGAAGTATTCATGCGCGCGGATGTGCCTGTTTAAATACTTTTTGCAGACGTGCAGTCGAGACATGGGTATATAACTGAGTTGTTGCAAGCGAGGCGTGTCCCAATATCTCCTGCACTGTGCGCAAATCAGCGCCCCCCTCCAAAAGATGCGTAGCCGCAGAGTGTCGCAGGCCATGTGGCCCCATCTGATCTATCCCCTCAATTGCCGATAGCGCATGATAGACAACCGTGCGCACCGTACGTTGATCAATGCGCTTTCCCCGCGCACCTAAAAAAACCGCCGACCCTGAATGCGCCCTCATTAACGCCGAGCGTCCACTAGATAGCCAGAGTTGCAGCGCTTTAACTGCGGGTCTGCCCATCGGAATCATTCGCTCTTTATCGCCCTTTCCTAAGACTCGAATCGTGTTACGGGTATAATCGATATCGCCGATATCGAGTCCGCATAGCTCGCCAACACGAGCACCCGTTGCATACAACAGTTCCACCATCGCAACATCGCGCAGCGACAGAGGTGATTGCTCTTGCACCGCTCTTGTTGCCATCGACTCCATCGCAAGCTGTGCATCGGCAATAGCCAAAACATCAGGTAAGGTGCGATGGGCCTTAGGAGTTGCAAGAGTTGCACCGACATCGCGGGCGATATATTTATTTTTAAAGGCCCACTTAGTAAATACTCGAACCGAAACGGCCCGCCGCGAAAGGGTCGTTCGCGCACCGCCTTTAACAGCCTGATTAGCCAGCCACGATCGTAGATGTGAGAGTTCAAGAGTTGAGATATCTGTAAGACCAATTCGATCCAAGTGTTCAAGAAGTGAAGTTAAATCTCCCATGTATGCGCGAACTGTATGGACAGAGAGATTGCGCTCGGCCTCTAAGTGGCGCTCAAAGGCCCCGAGTAGCTCTGCTTCCATGCCTCTAGATTATCTTTAAAAATGCCAAAAGGCCGGTTCGCTTAGCGAACCGGCCTTTTGGTTTAGGGATCTATTAAGAGCCTAGAATCCAACTTGGATTTAGGTAGGTATAGATACCATCATTGATTCCATCGATGATGCCTACTTTGTTATCACCGGCAACCGATGAGACGTAGGAGTGTGTAGTTGCAGCCCATGTCTGCTTGTTAACAACGCTATCTGCTCCCACTAGAAGTAACTTCATATAGGAGGTGTTGGTGTTGCTAGTAAGTGTTAAG